>Ga0187847_10000340_pt1 | contig 54738 bp, 41 predicted proteins | sample June2016WEW_4_10_FD_132458 | JGI IMG/M metagenome (GOLD analysis project Ga0187847, IMG submission 132458) | Peatland microbial communities from SPRUCE experiment site at the Marcell Experimental Forest, Minnesota, USA - June2016WEW_4_10 | ecosystem: Environmental > Terrestrial > Soil >...
GACCCGCTGATGCAACCGCACCAGCTCGCCCTTCCAACCTTGTATCGATGCCTTCATCGCCTATACGGAGAGCCAGCCTGAGCATTTTTAGATTATCACTTGTAATTACAACTGTAGTATTAGTGGTGGAAGAGGCAAATGAAATGAACGCAAATGGCAAGCGCTCCATCGCTCCTCCTGCAATCTTGTTAATACAAGATTTGAGAGCCGAGCTGGCGAAGAAAATTGCCTGGTTCATTGGCACTTCAGAGAGTCAGATCACGGAAGTGCCCGGTCTGTTGCTAGTGCGCAGAGCTGCACCCACTGCGCCATGCTCGGGAACGTACACATCGAGCGTGATCGTCGTTGCACAGGGCAGCAAACGCGTCGACCTTGGCCAGACAAGTTTTACCTATGATCAGTCACGGTTCCTTTTAACCTCGATCGATTTGCCGATTGTCAGTCAAGTGGTCGAAGCGAGCGCGGCTAAGCCTCTTCTCGCTTTGGCGCTCAAACTGGAGATGCCGGTGATCCGCGAACTCATCGGCCGCGAAGAAGTCCAAGTACGCGGGGGGGCGCCTGACACGCCCGCAATGGTCACGGGCGAAGTCACTGCTGAACTGCTGAGCGCATGCTGCCGGTTAGTTGACCTGCTGGCCAGGCCGCAGGATATTCCTTTCCTGAGCGGCCTGATTCAACGCGAAATCATCTACCGGATTCTCTCCGGACCAGCGGGTGCCCGCCTCCGGGCTATTGCGACTACAGGAGATCAGAGCCATAGCACTGCAAGAGCGATCTCCTGGATCAGGGACAACTACGCGAAACCGGTCAGGGTGGACGATCTGGCCGAGATTGCAGGCATGGGCGTGTCGACCCTGCACCATCATTTCCGTGTGCTAACCCATATGAGCCCTCTTCAGTATCAGAAGCAGTTGCGGTTACAGGCAGCGCGAGGGCGAATGCTTGTCGATGGGATGGACGCGTCGACTGTAGCCTTTGAGGTTGGATACGAAAGCGTCAGTCAGTTCAATCGTGAGTACAGCCGCTTCTTTGGCCAACCGCCTATGCGTGACATCAAGGCTCTTCGAGAAGAAAAAGCTATGGAAATAAGCGCCGCCTGATTGGGTGTCATTCGACCCGTCAGAGAATCCTGTTGTCAACTCTTGACTCTAGGCCAATTCACTCATCGAGAATAGGTGTCGCTGCACAAGCAAAAATCGATTTCTCGCTAAGATTTTCTCGCGATTGAAAACTGCCAAGTTGGTCGAGGGTACGCGCGCTGGAACGACAACGATCTTGAGTGCATTACAAGTCTCATTTTATCTGACTTCGAGGCGACGAATGTATCGAGCCTCATGGTCAGCAATGACAGCGGAGCCGCCAGCCGCTAGGCGAACAGCTCGATTGCTTCCAGGCTGCTTCAGCGACGAGAATCTGGACTACAGTCTGTTCGAGGAGTCAACGCATCCTCCTTCAACACCATCGGTGCTTTCTCTCGAAGAGAGTTTACTGCAACCTTCGACCGCGCCGCGATGTTCCTGGTTCTGCCGTGCCAACCACCCGTTCGCACGCTGGTATGGCAAGGGTCGGCAGGTAACTGCCAACCCTATGCCGATCAAATCGCGAATGTTTACTTGCAGGAGAGCAGCATCTGCGCTCGGGACACCTCGAATGGGCGTTGATTCCCATAGCTCCATTACGTGTTTGGTCATCGCGAAATACGCGCGTTGTTATCCAAGACGTGGCTGTGGGTTACGAATGGCCTCGGCAAGAGCATCGAGAAAAGCCGCTCCGCGTGCTCCATCCGTGACTCGGTGGTCAACTGACAAGGTCAAATTCATGATGGGTCGAACCGTCGGCTTTCCATCGACAACAACGACTCGCTCCGCGATTCTTCCGACAGCGAGGATTGCCGCCTGGGGAGGCGTAATGATCGCGTTGAATGAGTCTATTCCATAGGTGCCAAGATTACTGATGGTGAATGTTCCGCTCGCTACGTCCGTCGCGTGCAGCCTGCCTGCACGAGCCCTAGCGGTCAATTCATGGCGCAGTTTCGCGATTGCGGCGAGGTTGAGCTTGTCTGCCTGGCGGATAACTGCAGTGACGGTACCATCATCAACTGCCATCGCGAGGGCAATGTTGATTTCATCGTTTGTCCGAATGGCCCCGTCGATCCAGCTTGCATTGATCTTCGGATGATTGGCCAGTGTCGCCGCTACCAGCTTCACCAGACCATCGGTGTGAGTATAGCGAACACCATGCTCCTGCTCGAAAGTTGAGACGCACAGCTCTCGAAAAGCAATAAGCTGTTCGGCATCGACATCGCGAGAGAGGAAGAAGTGCGGGACTGTCGTCCAGCTTTGTGTCGTGCGTTCAGCCATCAGCCGTGCGATGGTGCTGAGGCTGGTTGCCTTGATGGGGACAACGTTCTTCCGCGCCTCAATAGCAGCAAGAACTTCTTCCGCCGTAATTGTTCCCCCTGGGCCGCTAGAGTGTAAAGAGCTGGCGTCAATGCCGTGCTCGCGGAGGAGGCGGCGAGCCTTCGGCGAGATCATTGGTTCGGCTTGCTGCGCGACCATAACCTGCTTTTGTTCCAAGGGGCCGGTCAGTGTCGTCTCCACACTACTGCCGCGCACGGAATTCCCTGCGGAGACGGCCGCATCCGGAACTTTTTCTCCCGCTTCAAGGAGCCATGCAATCGTTTTGCCGACCGGAACATCCTCGCCCTCACTAGCCCGAACCCCGCTGAGCGTACCGGTTCCCTGCGATTCGACCTCCATGACAGCCTTGTCTGTTTCAATTTCCAGCAGCAGTTCGCCTTTAGCTACAGTCTCGCCCTCTTTTTTTAACCATCGAACGACCTTCCCGGTTTCCTGCGCCATTTCGAGTGCGGGCATTATGATCTCAATTGCCATCTTATTGGGAACTGGCAGACTGCCGCTGCGTACGTTCCGCTCCTCTCGTTCATCGAGCTACTTAGTTACTACGTCAACTGCCTGAACCATTGCCTTCACTTCACTGTTCGGTTCGGCCTCTGTATCGCGTGTGGCGGGCAGCGCTCCTCCTGTGGTGAAGTAGGGAGCACCAGCCACCAACAGTTTTTCCGCTGGGAAACGAGTGATCACTTCGTGGCCGGTTGCAGTGACGACGATCTCCTCTTCGATGCGTGCCGCGCTCCAGCCATCGGTCGAAGGCCAGAAGGTTTCCAGCGCAAAGACCATACCAGGCTTAATCTCCTGTGGATGCTCGAAGGAAACCAGGCGGCTGATAATCGGCTTCTCCCAAATAGCAAGACCAATTCCATGCCCGTATTGCAGCGCAAAAGCCGCTTCTTCATTCGGGAAACCGAAATCCTGCGCCTTCGGCCAAAGAGAGGCAATCTCCGCTGTTGTACGTCCAGGGCGAACAAGCTCGATTGCGGCGTCAAGGTAATCGCGGCAACGCTTATAGGCATCGACCATTGCAAATGAGCCAAAGCCTACCGCGAACGTCCGGTAGTAGCAGGTCCGGTATCCCATATAAGAGTGAAGAATGTCGAAGTACGCCGGATCGCCGGGCCGTAGGATACGGTCGGAGAAAACGTGCGGATGGGGATTGCAACGCTCGCCGGATATTGCATTCACGGCTTCCACATATTCCGATCCAAGGTCGTAAAGAACCTTGCTCACCAACCCAACAGCTTCGTTCTCGCGCATTCCTGGTTTCATCGCCCGGTAGAGCGAGTCGTATGCTGCATCCACCAGCGATGCCGATGTATTAAGAAGCGCTATTTCGTCTTGAGTTTTGATAAGTCTAATTTCGGACATAAGCTGCTGCCCATCTACGACGGTGATGCCTTCGCGCTGTAAGGCAAACAGCACAGGCAGTTCGACTATGTCGATTCCAACAGGCTCCTTATAAAGACCTCGCAATTCCAGCTCGACGCGAATCTTTTTCGCAACATCCTCAGCACGTCCCATGTCAGCGGACATGGTACCGCGCAACATCGAGATACCGGGTCGCGAGCGCTCACCCAACCAGGGGCAATGCAATTGATGGTGACGTGCAGCGGAACCGAAGTCCCAAAGTATCGGCTCGTCATTCTGCGGGAGCAATGTAAAGCGATTGGCTTTGTCTTGGGCCCAGGTGCCGATGTGCGTGGCAGTAATATAACGCACATTGTTCATGTCAAAGCAGAGCAGAGAACCCATCTCTGAGCTGGCCAGCAATGCCTTGGCACGTGCTAGGCGCTCAATCCGCAAGCGGTCGAAATCGACGCGCCGTTCCCAATCCACTGCCATCGTTCCATGGGTAGGTAATGCCACAACCTGCCTCCTCTGCCCTTGCTACTTCTTGCCTACTTTCAAGAACGGCCGCAAAGTTTGCGCGCCATTTCAAAAACTGTCTGGTCCGTCGGGACAGTTACATCTTCAAGCGGAGGTGAAAATGGGATTGGAACATGCATCGCGCCCATGCGTACTACGGGCGCGTCCAAGTCATAGAAGGCCCCAGCGGAAACAACCGAAGCTAACTCTGCTGTAACTCCGTAGCGCTCATAGCCTTCGTCGATCACGATAGCTCGGGAGGTTTTTTTGACAGATTCGACCAGCGTCTTTTCGTCCAGCGGCCAGGTCGTCCGCGGGTCGACGACCTCCGCGCTGATGCCGACCTCCTCGAGTAAGTCCGCCGCTGCAAGAGCCACCTGCACCATGCTGCTGGTAGCAATCAGGCTGATGTCGCCGCCTTCTCGCTTCACATCGGCCACTCCAAGTGGAATCACATACTCCTCACTTGGAACTGGACCGCGCAGTTTGTACATCATTTTGTCTTCAAAGAACACCACTGGATTCTGATCGCGTATCGCCGACTTCAACAAACCCTTAGCATCGTAGGGTGTAGAGGGGAGAATAACCTTTAATCCAGGAACGTGACTGAACCATGCATGCAGCGATTGCGAGTGTTGCGCACCGGATCTACGGGTTGCGCCCAGTGTCGTTCTCATGACCATCGGCACTTTCCACCTTCCTCCAGACATATAGTGAACCTTCGCTGCCTGATTCACCATCTGATCCATAGTCAGAGTGACAAAGTCGCCGAACATAATATCCACGATAGGTCGCAGGCCTGTCATAGCAGCGCCCACGGCTAGTCCCGTAAAGCCGGCCTCGGAGATTGGTGTATCGATAATACGCCCAGTGCCAAACTCCTCCACTAGGCCAGAGAGCACTTTGAACGGCGTTCCCGCTTCAGCCACATCTTCACCGAAGAGGCATACCGTCGAGTCGCGCCGCATTTCTTCCGCGATGGCCTCTTTGACCGCCTGCGCAAAAGTCAAGTCGCGTACTTCAGTTAGCGGCATAGACATCCTCTTGGGCCTTTTCCGGGCTTGGGTAAGAGGCGTTCAAGGCAAACTCGGCTGCGGTTACAACCTCTTCTTTCACCAAGGCTTCGATCGTCTGCAGGTCCGCCGAATCCGTTACCTCTTTTTCAATCAATTGCTTTGCAAAGATCTTGATTGGATCACGCTCCCCAAGCCATAATTGCTCTTCCGTTTTGGAGCGGTAATAAGTCCGATTGATGTCACCCACATGATGTCCGCCGTAACGGTAAGTTTCGCAAACCAGAAAAGCCGGGCCTCCACCACTGCGCGCACGCTCCACCAGCCGCGACGCCGCAAAGTAGACCGCGCGCACTTGCTGCCCATTGACGCTTTCGGCATGTACGCCAAATGCGTTTGCGCGAGCTAGAATATCGCCGGCCGTCGTCTCCGTGTAGTGGGTGTATTCAGAGTAGAGATTGTTTTCGCAGACATACACGACCGGCAGCTTCCATAACTGTGCCATGTTCAGTTCTTCATAAAGCAAGCCCTGGCCCAGAGCGCCTTCCCCAAAGAAGCACACCGCGACTCTTCCTTGACCCAAATATTTCGAGGAGAACGCCGCGCCTGTGGCGATGCCGATGCTGCCGCCCACAATCGCATTCGCGCCAAGATTGCCGGTATCAGGGTCGGCGATGTGCATTGACCCTCCTTTACCCTTGCAGTAGCCTGTCTCTTTGCCCAGTAACTCAGCAAACATGCGGTCCATCGATGCGCCCTTCGCAAGACAGTGCCCGTGTCCGCGATGCGTGCTGGTGATGTAATCCTCTCTACCGAGCGCCTCGCAGATACCTACTGCAACGGCCTCCTGTCCAGCATAGGAGTGAGCGAGACCTGGCATGAGCGCGCGCATGTAAAACTCGTTCACCTGCGTCTCGAACGCGCGAATGGCGATCATCTGGCGATAAAAATGAAGTAATCGGCTCTTATCCAGAGCGGTGCGCGAATTGCCAGTTATAGTTGAAGCTGTCATCGTCTAATTCCCGACATTTGGGCAAGAACATCGAACATGACTGCGAAGTCTTCCTTGGCCAGTCCCATACCACGCGCGGCAGTTAGTATCTCGTTACTGATCGCGGTTGATGGCAACGGAACATTAAGTGCGCGGCCCATATCCATAGCAAGCAGCATGTCCTTTTGCATCATGTTTACGTCAAACCACGCTTCGGCAGGAAGCTGAAGAACAAAGGGTCCGCGATACTGAACCATTGGGGATGCAATGGCGCTATGAGTGAGAACGTCCACAGCGACTTCTCGCGATATACCGGCCTTCTCAGCCAGCAAGACCCCTTCTGAAAATGCGAGCATCTGCACAGCGAGACTTAGATTGGTAGCTATCTTCAATACGAGCGCCAGTCCGTTATCTCCAACATAGGTCACTTTCGGGCCAATATCTTCCAGAATCGATTTCACCTTGTCAAAGGTCTTACGCCGGCCTCCAACCATCACGGAGAGTTGGCCTTTTTGTAAAGTAATCACACTGCCTGATACCGGAGAGTCGATCATGTCGGCGCCCTTCTCGCGGACCTTCTCTGCCAACGCGCGGCTTACCTCGGGACTTACCGTACTAATGTCGATGTGAATGTGCCCCGGCTTCAATCCAGCAAGCAATCCATCCTCACCGTTAGTTATTGCACTTAGCGCCGCGCTGTTCGTGACCATGGTGAAAGTCACATCGGTAGCTTCTGCCACGGCGCGGGGAGTCTCTGCCCAGCTCATCCCACGTTCGATCAGTCTCTCTGCCTTTGATCGCGTGCGATTGTATCCAGTGACTTCATGGCCCTTCTGCAAGAGGCGGATCACCATCTCGCTTCCCATTACACCTAGACCTATGAACCCAAGCCTAGCCATCTTCCGCCTTCCTCCTGATTACCTCAATGAGCGGCCGCGCTTGAATGCGATTTGTCCATGGCCGATGCGACAATCGAATCCTCCCGCACTTGTTGCAAGTGAGCTCGCATCGAGTTGCGCGCGAGCGAAGGGTTGCGCTTCTCTATGGCCTTCAGAATCTTCTTGTGATGTTCTTGCCCTCGCACAGGTCCACCCCCCGTAGAGAAGATTCGCATTCTCTGCTCGCGAAGAAGCTCAACAATGGAATCGAGCAGCGAAAGGACAATCGGATTGCCCGCCGCTTCTGCGAGCGCCAGATGAAAGTCCAAGTCAGCTTCGATGAACGCCTCTGGTTTGGTTATGTTCCGGTCCATTATCGCAATTGCATCTCGCATAGAGACGAGATGCTGCTCCTCTACGCGTAGCGCAGCCAGAGCGGATATTTCCGGCTCGAATATCTCTCTCAACTCAACTAGCTGGGTCGAGCCTTCCGGCTGGCCAATCTTGATCATCCGGTCAAGAGACTGCCGGATGACTCGCGACGTGCCATCTGTAACAAACGTGCCGCGGCCTGTATAGGCTTCAACCAAACCTTTTTCACTCAGAGCCCTAACTGCTTCACGAACGGCGGTGCGGCTCACTGCAAAGCGCGTCGCCAATTCTCGCTCCGAAGGCAATTGCTCGCCCGCTTTGAGGGCTCCGCTAAGAATGGAATCCTCAATCTGCTGGACGATTTGTTCATATAACCTAAAAGTGCGAACCGCTTTATACATATCTCCCCCTCTCAGCATCCCAGGTCCATGTCGTTCAACGGCCGGACAATCATACTGGGGAGTTGTATGTGTCAACGAGCCCGCGGACATTGGGAACCGTATCGAGCAGTCATACCACTGGCCCACACAACTAGTCAAGACGAACCTCCTACCGAATCCAGACAGTCTTTGTGTTCACAAATTCCCGGATCCCATGGATGCCAAGTTCACGGCCAAAGCCAGACATTTTTATGCCTCCGAAGGGGACGCGGGGATCCGAAGCGACAATGCTGTTGATGAAGACCATGCCGGCATCCAGTTCGTTGACAAACCTCTCCTGCTCCGCTGCGTCTTCGGTCCATGCGCTCGAGCCCAGCCCGAATCGTACGTCGTTTGCGATGCGGATTGCCTGATCGATGTCGACCGCGCGGAACAAAGAGGCGACTGGGCCGAAGAACTCTTCACTATAGGCTGGCGAATCCTTGGGAATGTCGGTAAGTACCGTTGGCGCATAGAAGAATCCAGACCGGTCGAGCATTTCTGCACCCGTAAGAACGCGCCCTCCCGCTTCGACCGTCTTACAAACGTCAGCATGAAGCGACCGAACTGCGCTTGCGGAAGCCAAGGGTCCAATGTCTGTTTTTTCGTCGAGCGGGTCGCCGATAGACAACGCATTCATGGCGGCAACGAATCTTCGCTCAAACTGGTCGGCAATCTCCTCGGCGACAATGAAACGCTTGGCCGCAATGCAGGACTGGCCGTTGTTTAAGACGCGAGCCCGCACCCCGGCTTTGACAGCCTCGTCGAGATTCGCGCTAGCCATTACGATGAATGGATCGCTGCCACCTAGCTCCAGTACAACCTTCTTAACACGTTTTGCCGCCCCAGCTGCGACTTTTATGCCCGCGTCTTCGCTTCCAGTAATGGTAGCGGCCGCTATCCGCGGATCGCCAAGAACCCTGTCCACCTGACCGGATCCGATCAAGAGGGTTTGGAATGCGCCTTCTGGAAACCCAGCCTCAAGATATATTCTTTCGATCTCCAATGCGCATTGGGGCACATTTGAAGCGTGCTTGAGAAGACCGACATTACCCGCCATAAGGCAGGGCGCAAGAAAACGAATCACCTGCCAGAAAGGATAATTCCACGGCATAATGGCGAGCACCGGGCCAAGAGGCAAATAGCGTACGAAGCTCTTGGTTGCATTCGCATCCAAAGTTTCGTCAGCCAGGAATTTCTCTGCATTCTGGGCGTAGTAGCGGCACACCAAAACGCACTTTTCGATCTCCTGGACCGCGGTGATAAGCGGTTTTCCCATCTCAGTGGTGATCAGCCGTGCAAGCTGCAACTTGTCGCGCTCAAGGATTTCGGCGGCGCAAAGCATGAGACGGGCCCTGTCTGCGAATGCCGTTTTCCGATACCTCTGGAACGCCGCAGCTGCAAGACCCAGCTTACGTTCGACCTGCTCTGGGGAAAGCGGCTCAAATTCCTGAAGCATCTCGCCGGTATACGGGTTGATCGTTGCTATCGGCATGCAAATCTCAATCGGACGAAGAGAGTTTCTCGTCGGTCCGTCACCTTGGTATGCCACTCTACCGCTGAACCATCGTGACCGTCAATAGGAGATTAAATTAACAAAATCATTGACAATATTCTGTGTGGAGTGGTATTGCTGTCAGACCAGATAGACGAATTCCGCTCTTGGAGGTCGCCAAGTGTGCACGTCAATCGCTAGAATCCCCCTCTCTAGCCTGCTAGGACTGTTCCTTTTCCCCACAATTCTGCTATGCCAGAGCGATACCGGACGCATTTTAGGCAGTGTGACTGATCCGTTGGGAGCTTTGGTCTCTGGAGCCACGGTGCAGGTCATCGACCTCGAGCGTGGCACGACCCGAACCCTAACGACAGATACGGCGGGCCAATATGTAGCACCTGAGCTGATGCCCGGCTTTTACAAAGTGCGGGTCGAGGCAAATGGTTTCAAATCCGCCGAGCAACAGAACGTTCAGATTGAGGTTGCCAAAGATGTTCGAGTCGATTTTGCCTTACAGCCAGGGCAGGTATCGGAAACGATTGTTGTTGCCGAGACGCCGCCGCTTCTGGACGTAACTTCATCGAGTCTTGGCGGCACCCTCGAAACGGCGGAGATCAATGAACTGCCTCTTAACGGACGAAACTACGAAAACCTGCTGCAGTTGCGCCCAGGAATCGTGCGATATCCCGGCGGCGGCTTTTCAACGACCAGCACTAACGGTACGCGTGCCGAAGATAACGCCTACATCGTCGAAGGTTTGTTTAATAGCGAGCCATTCTCTGGCCAAAGCATCATCAATGGCGCCGGCATTGCGGGAGATTCCGCGACCATCCTACCTGTGGATGCGATTCAGGAATTCAATCTGATCGAAAACCCGCCGGCTGAGTACGGGTGGAAGCCCGGTGCGATTGTCAACGTCGCCTTGAAGTCGGGAACTAATTCGATTCATGGCACAGCCTATGGGTTTGGCCGGGATACCCCGCTGGATGCCCGGAACTATTTCAACCAAACTTCCCAGGGTCCGAAGAATCCCAGAACCATGGAGCAATATGGAGGAACTGTCGGTGGCCCGATCAAGCGAGACAATCTCTTCTACTTTGGCGCGTATGAAGGACAGCGTTACCAGGTAACTAGCATTAGTCAACTCTCGACTCCCGCGACTGTCTCGCTGCCGGGAGATGCCAATCCCACGCTGGACAGTGTTCCCGACGCGATTAGTGCTTTGGTCAACGCAAGTATCCCTGTAAGCGTACCTAGTCTGAAGATCGGGGGGTGTACCCTTGGCCCGCCGGTATCTTGCGATGGCTCCGGTTTCCCGACCAATGCCGGGACAAACCCAAATGGACCTACAACAATCGACTTCGGCCTACCGAATACTGTCTCTTCGGACAATGCAGTAGCCAAGATCGACTATCACTTCAGCGCTAATAACTCAATCAGCGGAGTCTATTTCTTCGGCAATAACAACGGCACGGTTTCGGACGCAAGCGAGTTGCAGGCAAAGTGGCTCACGCAAATTCATACAAGAGCTCAGGTCTTGGGAGTCAACTGGACCTGGATTCCCTCGTCGCAATGGGTAAATGAAGCTAGATTTGGCTACAATAGACTCTATCAGCCAACCTTCACAAACGACCACAACGATCCTGCCACAACCTATGGACTGAACACTGGCGTGACTAACCCGTTGTATGGAGGTCTGCCACGGATCAATATCTCCGACTATTACGTCTTCCCTCAGGAACTTGGCGGCTTTAACTGGCCAAAGGTTCAAGGGCCGGACGAGAGATATCAGTTCATCGACCACGCTTCCGTAATTGTCGGCAAACATGCTGTGAAATTCGGCGGCGAGTTTCATCGTGATAGCTTTAGTGGCGGAGCGTACGGGGGAGTGCGTGGCCGAATTAAATTCGGTTTCGGAAACGACGATCCCACGCTTGCAGCCATCCCATCGGCAAACCCCAATACTCTCTCATTGTTGGACTTTCTTGCCGGATATCCAGCATCCGGAAGTCAACTCGTCGGAGACCCTACACGTCACATTTCGAACTATGGCGTCGCGGCCTTTGTCCAGGACGATTGGCGGGCCGTCAAGAATCTGACCGTCAATTTAGGTTTGCGCTATGAAATCAACACCGTTGTAAAAGAGGAAAACAATTTGCTGGGGAACTTTGACCCTACGGTAGGGCTGGAGCAGGTAGGACAGGGAATTAGTGCGCCCTATGACGGCGACCACACAAATTTCGCACCTCGTGTTGGTTTCGCTTGGGATTTACGGGGACAAGGAAAAACTGTTCTCCGCGCCGGCGGCGGTCTCGTCTACGAAATGGTGAACTGGGAGGCATTCCTCGCGTTCAATAATTCCTTAGGCATCAGCACCATTCCCACAGGCGCTCTGGGCGTAGGACCAGGTGGCTCTCCAGGTACTGGCTCAATCGCTACCGGCACCATCAACTTCTCGGGATCAAATCTGAACTGGGATGCTGGATACAATGGCGGCCCAGCTACCGTATTTCCCACTGGTACGATCGACTGTGGCGCAAACCCTTGCAGCATTTTGGGAATGGTGAAGAACTTTCGTACACCAATGGTCTATAACTGGACGCTGAATTTCCAGCATTCATTCAACCAGGAGCTTTCACTTGAAGTCGCATACGTTGGTGTGCATGGATCGAAGCTGGTTGGGATCCATGACATCAACCAGAATGTGCCATCGCTCGACATTCTGGCGAATGAACAGTCCGGCCGCCCCTTCAATGCGAAGTTTCCGTTTCTAAGCTTCATCTATCAGATGGGGAATATCTACCAATCGAACTATAACGGCCTGCAATCGACGCTTACGGCAAGAAACCTCCACCATTTGACGCTGGTCGCCGGCTACACTTACTCTCATGCTCTGGATGACGTGGGAGCTAACTGGGATTTCGGTGCGGGGCTCGGAATTCCGCAGGACAGTTACAATCCAGGGCGCGAATATGCGAGCAGCGACTTTGATATGCGCAACCGGCTCACGTTCTCCGCTACCTATGCCATTCCCGGAAAACGATCCTTTGCGCAAATGCTATCCGGCTGGGAAGCGGTCTCAATTGTGAGTTTGTATGGCGCACAGCCCTGGGGACCGATGGATACAGGAAACGACCTTAGTCAGACTGGAGAAGCGACGGATCGCTGGGATTTCTTCGGCAACCCACATGACTTTAAATCGGGCGCGAATCCGACGCCATACTTTCTTCCGGGCACTCCGCCCGCCAATGACCCCAACGGTTCGACAGATCCCGCCTACGCGATCAACCAGTCATTGTGTACTGATCATGCGCGATCACAGGGATCTTTGCTGTCCGCAGGCTGCTACAAAGCTAACAATTCGGTGATGACTCCGCCTGCCTTAGGGACCTTCGGCACCATGGGACGCAATCTCTTCCGCGATGCAGGATTCAACAATGTGGATTTCTCTGTCGACAAGAGCTGGAAGTTCCATGACAGTTATACTGTCCAGTTTCGTTCTGAGTTCTTCAACATTATCAATCACCCCAACTTTGCCAATCCATACGGCGGTCAAAACGGCTGGGCCCACAACGATCCATCTGTGCCAGGAAATGGTGGCTTCGGCTGCGGATGCGCAACACCGGACGTAGCCGCATCCAATCCGGTAATTGGTTCAGGCGGAAGTCGTGCAATTCAGCTCGGTATGAAGGCCATCTTTTGATGTCGATTCTAGCCGATCATAAGTGGAGACGCGGCTTTTGTGCTTGCGCCTCCACCTCTTGCAGCGGTCGCCAGCACACTGGAGCTGAGGATGAACTACGCGATTTCCGTGCAGTCTAAGTGTTTATTATTTGCATTCGTGATGTTTGCTTCAGTCATTGCTACTGCGCAGGAGCATAAGGAACGAACACTAGATGAGGTCAAAGTCGAGGCCTTGCATCGCGCCGAGGTAGGTGGATATCCACTGATCGGCCTTGCCCCGGACGATGTGCGCGAGGCATTCAAGTCCATTCATACCTCGGCCAAAGATGAGTGGGCAGCTGGCTTTATGCGAGTCGCAGACCACTATATGGCAGAAGGGAAAGAGTTGGAAGCTACGGACCGCGCTAAGGCGGATGCCGACTACATACGTGCGTGGCGGCTCTATTCCTTTGGTCGCTGGCCAGTTCCTACTTCACCAGGGAAGAAACAGGCCTATGCAAAAGCTATTGATGCCTATCTTACACATACGCGATTCCTCGATCCTCCGCTAGAGGTTGTACACATTCCCTTCGAAGGCTCCGAGATTATAGGTTATTTGCGGCTGCCAAAAGACGCTAAGAAACCTGTACCGCTAGTGATTGCAGTAAATGGATTAGATAGCCGTAAAGAAGACCTCTCGGAGAGCTTCAGCGCGATCCTTCCGTATGGCATCGGCTACCTCGCCATCGATGGACCTGGCACTGGTCAATCGCCGATTAAGGCTACTCCCACTGCGGATCGAATGTTTTCTAAAGTGCTTGATTACCTACAGACGAGACCGGAAATCGATAGTACAAAGATCGGAATGCATGGTGTCAGTTGGGGCGCGTATTGGGGCACAAAGATGTCAGTACTCGAACGAAACCGCCTAAAGTGCGTAAGCGTTCAATCACCTCCTACGGATCTATTCTTTCAAAAGGAGTTTCTAGTTAACTCCCTCCTGGGAAATCGCGAATATCTGTTCGATCAAGTACCGGCACTTATGTCCATTTTGGATAATGTGACGACGCTCGATCAAGTCGCAGATGTATTTTCAAAAATGTCGTTGGTAAACCAACATATTCTAGGCAAGCCCACGACACCGATGCTGATTCTCGCGGGAACTAAAGATACACAAGTGCCAATCTCCGATATCTATGAACTTTTGAACAGTGGCGACGTTCCAAAGGAAGCATGGATCAATCCGGCGGGCGGTCATCTGGGAAGGCAGGTCGGAGTCTGGCCAGACCCGCGCATCTTCAAGCAGGTAATTATCCCGTGGCTTGCGCACAACCTTGTTGCTGAGCCGATGGGAACAAAGTAAATGAGATATGAAATAAGTGGTCGATTCAGCATTTGCTACCAAAAAATGACGATAAAGGCTGTGAACCGTTGGCCCACAAGTGCGTCGCGGAATCGCCATGGCCTTCGGAGGATCGGGCATTCCTCGCATCGTATCTTCTTTGGCGATCCGTTCAACCGGGTATCGCTTATTGGCCCACTCCCCACCGAAATTGTTAGCCAGATAGAACACTCATGGCGAGTTTATCGCAACTGGCCCAGGCTGCCGTTTTGTCCTTGCGGTGGTCGCAAGTCCTGAAATTACGATCACTGCGAGCGCCACGGGAGAAGCGGTAACGCCGGCTGCATGCTTTCGAGTGTGCCATGCCAGCAAGCCTGGAGCATAAGTTGTATCGCCCAGGTAGTTAATGTTGACGCTTGCCGTGTTATCGCTTCGAATCTGTTCCAGTCAAAGGTGCTGCGGCCTGTTTTAATCCAAGTGCGAGATCTTGGATGGAATGGCCGGTGATCGAGTTGGTCACTCCAAATCGGTCATTACCGAATAAGTTGTATCTTAGTTGTCTCACCTCTGGGTTAACAGCTGGGGGCTTGTGAACGGCGCTTGTGATCGAGCGCAAAATCGCCAGTACTTCCCCCCTTTCGTAGATTCTGTCGATCTTAAGGCCCTTTTTGTTCTCCACACGCGTGCTTCTCTTTATGCTCAAGAAGCCTGTGACGGGCGAAGGATCAAACGCATAAACTTTGGCGACGCGTGGCACGCCGGTACAGTTTGCTGGTAGAGAATACGCAAACTCCTCTGCTAGGCCGCCGCCGAGAGAGTGTCCGGTCGAGTAAAGCGACGCTTTCTCGAGAAACTCCCAGCCCGGAGTTTTTCTCTGCCTTGCGAACGCATCAGCGAATTCCCTGCCGAACTCACCCGCGACCAAGCTGTATTCATCGTGCTGGAAGGGGTTGAACCAGTGAAGATTCGACTTCCAATCTTTCCAGCTAGAAAACACCGTGCCACCGAACGCTACGACAACACTGCCCTCCGACCGATTGGACCATACCTCGGCGCGCAAATGGACCGCGTCCATTTGCGCTTGTAGATTCGTCTGCGGAAAGGTAGTCCACATGCTCCAGCCCATACTCGAAAGAAGTTTATTGGCGTCGATGAGAGAATCTTCCCTATCCGGCTTGTTCTTTTTAATATCTCCGTACGCGGCTAGACTCAGCAGTGCGTAGTCTAAGTCGATCTGGGCTTCAGGCTGAGCCGATTGAGGGCGACCCAGGAATCGGCATCCTGGCCGCCGGATGACAACTGAGTCTGGCTTCTGTCGAAAAGCCGGTCTACTCATTACGACGGCCGAAATCACAAGGACGATCGAGAATAGCGCAATCCAAATCACATATCTCGTTGCCATGGCGGTTTCACTCCCTGGGGCCCCAATGTTTGTTATATCTTTGCACAAACATGTTGATTCAAAGTCTCCTCTTTCGCAAGGCATTTGAGTGCGGGTTCCTGAGATTTGCGTCGTCTCTTGTGCAACGAGTTTTTGAGAGTCAAGGTTGAATAATCGCGCTTCTCGCTACTCGAATTACTCTGTGTGTTGACATTAGTCGTGATAAATCGCGATAGGTAACGCAGCAATGGTGACGCCGCGCGCCGCAAGACCGAGATTGAGTCGAAGCATAGCGGTTTCCTGCTGAACGCCGAAGTAGGTCGCGCATTGTAGCGCGGGTTAGTTATCCTCGCTGTCCGGAAGCACGTCATCGAAGGTGATGTTCTGACAACTGCTGGACGGAGTGAGCGGCAAGCTATCCATGCTGGAACTCATGCCAACCGGGTAAGGCGAGCTGCTCAGCGTGGAGATACAGTGAAGCTTTATCTTATGAAACTCCAGCACTGGCTCAGATCCAAAGTCGCTCATTGAAGCCGCCTTCCGTATAGTCCAGCGAGCCGTAGCCGTGCTGGCCATCGCATTATCATTTTGCAGGATACGATCGGCCGTGAAGCGCAGGCTGTAGGCGATGTCGGTTGCCGTGGGAACAATAACCGCGCTGAGCACGGCGTTGCTGGAGTGATACTCGCGCGCAGCGGAAAGAGGAATTCCAACTAGCGTGCCAATATAAGGAATCTCCACAAAGGGCGGCAATAGGGGAAGTTTATCGCGCCCCTTGTTGACAATAGCAGTGAGTGAAGAAATATCGAAGAGGCGGATCGAGTCGATACGCACGTGAGTGGTGACATCGTGCTGGGAAACATCGGACACATCGGCCGCGCTTCCCGCGCCGCCAGTCGGTCCGGGATTCCAGTAGGTGGGCGCTCCGCTCTGGTCTGCATTCAACTGCACGTCCATTTCCGCCGCCTCAGCTCCGAGAAGGCTGCGAGGCTTGACCACCAGATTCAGCTGGCGTCCGACGTTGAGCGATGTGGACTGGTAGGCAGCTAGCGCGCCAACGAGCACCTGCGCTTGGTTGAAGGAGAGATTGGATAGCAATCCGGTAAGCGGATTGGGTGCGCCCGTGGTCGTGTTGGCGCCGCTGGGGTTCGCTCCTGTGACGCTCGATAACAGTTGCGAGACGCTCGGAGCTTTACTTACGTTCAGGTAACTTTGCGTCCCAGTGCTTACGCTGGCTACATCACCTGATGTGCTCTGGACAGTGATGAGGCCGTCATTGAGAAAGGTATTTTTGTTGCGCGTTAGCTTCAGCGTGTTGACACCGACAACGAACTCCGCACGCATGTAGGTCTGATACGCCTGCAAGTCCTCGTTGAAGGCGTGGATGTATGGTGCCAGCGCCGAATCGAGCGTCTGCGCACTGGCCGTTAGATCGTAGGGTGCGAATTCGTGAGGAAACTCCTGGCTCATTTTGTAGTTGAAAAGAAAATCAGCCAGAGCGGCGCGAGCTACGCCGACCGTGGGAACCGACATATCGTTGAATGTGACCGGAGCCCATTTACTCTGCGAAAGCATATCGGATGAATGAGAGCCTGCAAGCTGCATGGCGATGCGGAAGCATTCCAGCGGCAGACGCTGGTGCGCAGCGCTCGCGGACCCTTGGGAGGCCCGCTTGTAAAGAATTTGTTCATCGAGTTGCTGACAACTGCATGGAGTCCATCGTTGATCCTCGTCCAGCCATAGATTCTTTTTGATTTCTTTTAACGCATCTTCTGGAAGTTCGCAATGGCCTACCTCGCCTGCACCGCATGGGTTGCTCGGCTGAGCGTATGTGAAAGGCACCGAGTCGTTCTCGATGGCATTGATGGCTTGGGAGGCGGCGCTGCCTGGATCGTTCGCCGCTAAAAGCGTCAGTAGCATGTCTGTCAGGCGTGGTTGCGCGGGGCGGAAGATCATTGGGTAGCCAAGGCAGTACTGACGCGGCGGGCAGACGCCTCGTTTGATGTCTAGCGCATTAAGGATTGATTGTGCGTTTGATGCCGCGTTTGTTGACGTGGTGGCTGTTAAAAGAATGCCTGATGGATCGGCCACAGTGCGAAGTGTGATGTAGTTATAAAGCGGATCGTCAAAGAAGCCCGGCTGCGAAGAAAGCTCCACCAATTTGCTCCAGCCGATATAAAGCGAAAGCTGGATGGTGTCATTGTAGGAGTTAACAATCTGATGCAGAAATGTAGTCAGCTTACCGGAGTCATCGGCGCGGCTGGTGGAGTTCTGAATCATCCATGCATTCACCAGCACCTGAGGTTGGGGAAGGTCAAGCAGCGCTAAAGCACGCTTCTTCTCCGTGATCCATGCGTCGTCGCCCGGCGTAGCGCCGCTAAAAAGCAGATCGCGTCCATTGACGGAAAAGGCCGGCGCCGATGCGGGCGGTGTGGGCGCTGTGGGCGTGGCGCTGATGGTGGGCGCGGCAGGCGGGATTGCGGGCTGAGTTGTGCTGATTGTAGTCGTGGTTACGGGACCCGGGGTTGTCGTGCTGTTCGCCTGCGCTGTCGCAGCGCCGGAGCCGGCTGTCGTTGCGGTAGAGATGGTAACAGTCTGCCCGCTCGAACCACCGGAACTGCTGCCGGGGATACTGCTCGCAGGCGTGCTGCTTGGACTCGACGAAGCGGCGGGTGCAGCGCTACCCGTACTGCCAGCGGAACCCGTGCCTGCGCTCGTGCCTGCACCGGAGCCAGCACTGGCCCCCGTTCCGGTTCCCGTCGTTGTTGCCGCAAGCGGCGTGATACCCAGCGCCGCGTCGCCGGAGGCCGCATAAGGGACGGCGGTCGCACCGAGCGCATCGCCTGACGCAGCCGGGTCAATGAAGAACACGCTGGCAACCGGAGTGTCGGAGTGGGTGTGGTTCACGAAATGGTCGAAATCCTTGACGAAAGCCTTTAAGCTATCGCAGCTTACCGTGCCGTCGGTGGTCACGCGAACATTGGCGGTTCCGGTGGTCGCAACCGTGATACCGCTGGGCGCGATGGCTTGCAGAGATGCAGCCACGCTATTGCCAAGCGCAGAGGCGTGGGGAACATGGAGTTCGAAGACATATCCTAACCGGGCTGCGGCGATGTCGCTAATCGCAGTGATTAAACCGGGGAGTTGTTGTGTTCTTTCAGACGGCGACAGCGGGTCGTGCGTGGAATATAGATAGAGGTAGTTGCCTGCGGCCTGAAGCTGGAATGAAGCCGGGAGCGTTCCGAGTTGCGTTTTGATTGACGCCGCGCTTAGCGAGTGGACCGCGTCGTGGCTCTCCGACTCGATCGAACAGGAAGGAGGCGCAAGGATACCGGGAATAGATGCTGGCAAGGGGATGGGTGCCGCCGCGCCAATGGTCAAGCACTGCCCGATATCTCCGTCTTTTTCCGGCTCAAGCGTGCAAATGGCGCGCAGATAGAGCCCCGGTGGCGGCGTGGGCTTTGGTTTGGGCTTGTTCGCACCCTTTTGATTAGGAGCGTTCTTGTCATGTGCTGTTACGGGCTTGCCTTCCGTTGCGGGACCTGCTGCGGGCGTCGCAGTTTGTGGAGCTAGGACAGGTGTAAAGCACAATGCTACGAGAGTTACCAAGGCAAATGGGCGCACGTTCACCCTCCTGAAACCGCAGCTCAGATTGGAAGTGAGGGAGGAAGAGCCGCAGGTAACTGCAGAGAAGTGCTTCTTAAGTGCCAAACGTTTCACGGTAAGCAAGAAAATTTTCGGACCGCCTCTGATGGCTTGATCCCATTACCGGGAGGGCGTCACTCTGAGAATCGATCCATGGCGTGACAATCCCTTTTTCTCTCCGGCGAATAAGAGACGAGAAGCGAATGTCGCAGCAGGGGCAATATCCAACTCGCCGCTGCTCCTATTCGCAGTTCCCCGGCCTTCCCGGCAATCAGCGCCCGCTCGATCCTCTTCCGTCTCTTGCCGGGCCGGTTCCTTTAACGGCGATCAGCAAGGTTGCCTGATTTCGCTCGACGTTCCACCCGCCGCGGGAATATAGCATTTCAGCGTGTAATCCATCACCATGCGATCGGCATTGAAGCGCCACCCAAGCGTGCGGATGGTACGTTTCATGCGCTTGATCCATCCTCTCGGCAGCCCGTCCCGGTCGCGCTGATAGTAGAGCGGGATCAGCTCATCGCGCAGAACGCGGTAGAGGTCTTCGCCGTCGCGGCTGTCATGCACATCCATGTTGGAATGCGTTCTACCCGAGCCAATCGCAAAGCCATTGAGACCGTCGTAAGCTTCGGCCCACCAACCATCCAGAACCGAAAGATTCAACCCTCCGTTGAGGACGACCTTCTGCCCGCTGGTGCCGGAAGCCTCCAGGGGGCGGCGCGGATTATTCAGCCAAACATCGACCCCCTGAACCAGATGGCGGCCGACATTAATGTCATAGTCCTCGATGAAGACAAACTTGTCTCCGAAATCAGAGTCGCGCATCATCTGAGCAATCTGCTGGAGAACCTTCTTTCCCGGTTCATCGTGCGGGTGGGCCTTGCCGGCAAAGAGGAATTGCACCGGGTGCTTGGGATCGTTCACCATCGACGCCAGCCTCTCAATATCGGCCAGGATCAAGTTAGCTCGTTTGTAAGTGGCAAAGCGCCGCGCAAAGCCGATGGTCAGCGCATCCGGCGAGAGCACTTTGGTGAGCTTGTGCAGAGTTTCATCTGGCTCGGAGCGCCGCTTGGCCTGCTCCCACGCACGGTGGCGCACAAAGTCGAGAAGCTGCGATTTCAGGCTTAGATGCGTCTCCCAAAGCTCGCCATCGTCGACGTTCTCAATCTCCGCCCAGGTTCGCGCCGTTCCACTGTGTTTCTGCCATCCGACTCCCAGATGCCGGTCATAAAGTCGGCACATCTGCGGTGCCAGCCAGGATGGAACGTGCACACCATTGGTGATGTGGCCGATGGGTACAGAATCTTCCGGCTTGTCTGGATACAGGCATTTCCACATCGCTCGCGAGACCTCGCCATGCAGAGATGAGACAGCATTGGCGCGGCGGGAAAGCTTGAGCCCCAGCACGGTCATGCAGAACAACTCCCCATGGTCGGTGGGATACTCTCGGCCAAAGCCCATGAGATTCTCGTGTGAAATTCCCAGTTGTTCGCGCAAGGGCCCCAGATGCTCCTCGATCAGATCCGCGTTAAACCGGTCGTGTCCGGCTGGCACAGGGGTGTGAGTAGTAAAGATCACTTCCCTGGGAATCTGGCTGGCAGCTGCGTTGAAGTTTAAGCCTTCCTCTTCCATGCGATTGCGAATGGCCTCGAAGACTGCAAAGCCGCTGTGTCCCTCATTCAGATGGAGCACCCCTGGAGAGACGCCCATCGCCTTAAGAGCGCGAAATCCACCCACACCAAGCAGCAGCTCCTGACGAATGCGCGTGCGCCCGTCGCCGCCGTAGAGGCGAGAAGTAAGTTCCAGATCCTCAGGCGCATTTCCCGCCACATTCGAATCAAGCAGCAGAAGGTCGCAACGGCCAACCTTGACTTGCCAGACCTTCGCGCGGATCAAGCCGCTACGCGTTTCAATCTCCACCACCACCGGTTCGCCGTTTTGTCCGATGGCCGGTTGCATGGCTAACTGGCTGACGTCGGTGTGCAGGTATTCCTCCTGCTGCCAGCCACTGCGGTCAAGACGTTGCAGAAAGTATCCCTGGCCGTAAAACAAGCCGATCCCGATCAGAGGTATATCCAGATCGGATGCGCTTTTGATGTGGTCTCCGGCCAGCACGCCCAGTCCACCGGAATAAATCGGCAGAGATTCATGCAGCCCGAACTCGGCGGAAAAATAAGCGACTGGACGAGGCCGCAGCACCCCTGCATTATTCGCACCCCAGGTTCGATCTTCGCGCAAATACTCCTGCTGCCGGCGATAAACATAGTTGATGCGGCTATGCAAAACCAATTCAGTGGCGCGGCGTTCGATCTCTTCGAGCGGTATCTCGCTGAGCAATGAGATAGGGTTCTGATTCAGTTGCCGCCAGCGCGTAGGATTCAGATCGCGAAACAAGCTGATGCAGTCGTGGTCCCAACTCCACCATACGTTCCGCGCCAAAGACCATAGCCGCTCCTGCGCCGGGCCGATAAAGCGATCCAGAGTACGCGCCTCGCTGACCACCGGCGCAACCTGGTTCGCCGCTTCCACCAGCATGCGAATCTCATTCTCGCGAAAGATGCGCGAATCCTTGGTTTGGACGACCAGAACCCCTTGCAGAATTCCGCGGTCGATCAGCGGCACTCCCAGAAACGAGTGATACTCCTCCTCGCCGGATTCCTTGAAATATTTGAAGCGCGAATGTTTCCGGACGTCGTCGACAGCCACCGGTAGCACCTGTTCCGCGACCAAGCCCACCAGGCCCTCACTGAGCGGCATGCGCAACGTGCCGATGCATCGCGGGTGAAGGCCAAGGCTCGCCGCCAGCACCAGGTTCGATCGATCCGGCTCCAGCAAATACGCCGAACAGACATCGGTGTTGAAACGCGTGGCGATCAATGCCACAACATTCATGAGGGTATCGGCCGGCTTGCCTCCATCCTCGGTGAGGTGCTTGACCTCTTCCACGGTTAAGACATTAAGAGCGTCAGGAGCTTCAAAGGTCTGGGTCATGTGTTTGCCCTCGTCTTCGGTTTGGTCTTCAGAAACAGCGCCTAAAAACCGCCGCCTGGAAACAAGCCATCGACACGTGTGCCGGGTCTCGGCATGAAATGCAAAGGCATATTCGGTTCAAATGTCGAAGTACAAGACGGCTGATCGTAGACTGATCGCTTGCGGGGAATATCCCATCGCGCGCCTTTACGGGATGAATTAGAAGATACCATCAATTCACTCGTTTTTGAAAAGCAGTTTTAAGAGTATTGAAGGCCGGCTCTCGCTCTGAATACTCGATGCGCTTTTAGGGTATCCGGGCAATCGAATCAAAAGAGTATCCGGGAGCAACCTTAGTCGTGCCGTAAATACAACAAAATAAATATGAGGCTTTAGCCTGAAGGTATCCTCTCTACGCGAAAATCCTGTCCTTTCTTCGGAATCGACACTCACCCGGCTCATCAAGTATCCACTGGATTGTCTGGAGGCTGAATTTTCTCGAGACGGGCGTGCCTTGTTAGTCTGGAGTTTCGGAGGAGTTCACCCACTATGCCTGCTGAGACTCAAACCGCCGTTGCCGCAACCGAAAACCTTCACGCCTGGGAGGCAGACGGAGCCCAGTCCGCCGAGGCGCTTTCAGCCTGGGTCGGTGCCCGTCTCGCGGCGCATCAATCCGCGTTGGCCGCCCTGCTGGCTGTCGAAGGCAAGCGCACTCCGCAGAACTCGCTGCTCCTCTACGACACGGCCATCGAACACCTGAATCTGGCTGGCGCGCAGGCCGGCGTGCTCAACTCCGTGGCTGCTGACAAAGCCGTCCGCGACCAGGCGCAGCAGGAAGCCCAGCGTGTGGCGCAGGCCGCGAGCGTTCTGAGCCTGAACCGCAATGTCTACGAGGCTCTCGCCGCGATTGATCTTGACGGCGCGACCCCGGCCACCAAGCACTATGTTGAACGCACGCTGCTCAGCTACCGTCTGGCCGGCGTGGACAAAGACCAGGCCACGCGCGACCGCCTGCAAGCCCTCCAGGAAAAAGCCACGCGCCTTTCGCTCGAATTCAGCCGCAACATTCAGGAAGGCGCCAAGACCATCGAAGCCACGCCCGCCGAACTCGATGGCCTTCCCGCCGACTATCTCGCCCGCCATCCCGCAGACGCCGAAGGTCGTATGACTCTCACCACCGACCCACCCGACATGCAGCCGGTGATGACCTTCGCCACCAACGCGGCCCTCCGCGAGCGCATGTTCCTGGCCTATAACACTCGCGCCTATCCCGCCAATCAACAGATCCTTCTCGACCTGCTGGCCACGCGCCAGGAGATCGCCACAGTGCTCGGCTTCCGCAGTTGGGCCGACCTTGCCACCGCCGATCAGATGATGGGTTCAGCGGCCAACGTGCGCGAGTTCATCTCCAAATTGGCCGCAGCCAGCCTCGACGGCGCCCGACGCGAGCACGAGCTGATTCTCGACTTCACTCGCAAGCGCCAGCCTGACCTTACAGCCATCGACATCACCAGCCGCGGCTACTGGTACGAGCAATTTCGCCGCTCAGCATTCGACTTCGATTCCCAATCCGTGCGCCCCTACTTTCCCTATGCGCAGGTCGAAGCCGGTGTGCTTGAAACCGCGGCGCGCCTCTTCAAAATTGAGTTCCGCCCCTCGACCCCTCCCGCATGGCACCCCGCCGTCTCGGTATTTGACGTCTTTGACAACGGCCAACCAGTCGGCCGCTTCTATCTCGACATGCATCCCCGCGAGGGAAAAGATAAGTGGTTCTCCGCAGCCCCCGTAGTCACCGGTGTGCGCGGCCGCGCCCTGCCCGAAGCCGCACTCATCTGCAACTTCCCCGGCGGCGACCAGATGGAGTCCAGCCCCAGCGAGTCCAATCAGCATCCCGACCCGGGCCTCTTGCAATATAGCGATGTGGTCACCTTCTTCCATGAGTTCGGCCACCTCATGCACGCCATCCTCGGCGGCCACACCGAGTGGGCTGGCCTCTCCGGCTTTGCCACCGAGGGCGATTTCATTGAGGTTCCTTCGCAGATGCTCGAAGAGTTTTTCCGCGACGAGAAGCTGCTCCAGGCCTTCGCCAGGCACTATCAAACCGGCGAAACCCTCCCCTCGGAGACCATTAAGAAAATGAAGCTCGCCGGAGCCTTTGGGCGCGCTGACTGGGTCCGTTCGCAGCTTTACTACACCACCCTCTCGCTCGACCTGCACGACCGCAACCCCAAGGGACTCGACCTCGACCTCACCACCAAACAGCTCTACCTGAGCCTTCAGCCCTGGACCTGGCTTGAAGGCAACCGCATGTATTCGAGCTTCGGCCATCTCACCGGCTACTCGTCGAATTACTACACCTACGCCTTCGACAAAGTCATCGCCCTGGACTTCTTTGCCCAGTTCGATCCCACGGATTTATTGGGCTGCGACGCCGGCAGCCGCTATCGCAGAACCGTGATCGAACAAGGCGGCTCCAAGCCCGGCCGGCAGATGGTGCGCGACTTCCTCGGCCGCGACGAGGACTTTCAGCCCTTCAGCCAGTGGCTCAATGAAGAGTTTGAAGATGGCCTCCTGGACGCCCTTGGCCGTGTGAATCGTGCCTGACGCCGGCTTGTTTCTCTCATCTTTTTAGTTGCGCTCAACGGCAATTCCCGGTAGATTCGAGCACACAGCCCTCCCGCAAATGTAGAGGCTCGCGGAGCGCCGCCCGCAGTCCCCAACTCGGGGGATTCGTGCGCGCGGGTCAAAACGGCGCAAAATAGCATTCGAGGGGAATGCTATGCAGCTGCCGTTTATCGCCTGGACCGGAAAGATGAGCGTAGGCGTGGCCGTGCTGGACGACGACCACAAGAAATTAATTGACCTGCTGAACGATCTTCACAACGGTATTACCGCTGGCCACGGAACCGAAAGGTTGGGAAGAGTCCTTGATGGCCTGGTGGAGTACACCGGGACGCACTTTGCACGTGAAGAGGAGTTTTTCGCCCAAACCGGCTATCCCGCCACGGAAGAGCACGTCCAGGAACACCGGGACCTGACCAGGTTGGTCCTCAATATTCAGGCACGATACAAGAAAGGCCACTTCGACGCACTTTCGGCGGAGGCCATGGACTTCCTCAAAAATTGGTTGCAAGGCCACATTCTAGGTTCCGACATGAATTACAAGGCGCATTTGAACGCCGCAGGAATTCACTAGCGGCACAACGAAAAAAGCAAGACTTTGCAGTAATTTCCGATCTGCCTTGGGGGATAGCTGCATATGGACTTCATGACTTGGACAAGGGATCTAAGCGTGGGAGTCGAGGTGCTGGACGACGACCACAAAAAACTGATTGGCATCATCAACCAACTGCACTATGGAATTACCGTCGGTCACAAAAGGGAGATACTCGAAGCCGTTCTCGACCAATTAGTGGATTACACCATCTTTCACTTCGCTCGAGAAGAGGAGTTACTCGCCAAAACCGACTACGAAGCTACAGACGCGCACAAAACCGAACACAAAAACTTCATCGCCAAGATATCCAATTTAAATGCGCGTCTCAAGAAATCTCCTGTCATTATGCTCGACCTCGAGCTAATGGGCTTCCTGCGCCATTGGCTCATCTCCCACATCAAGGGTTCTGACAAGAAATATGGATCGCACCTCAACGCCAGCGGAATCTCCTGACTTGAGCGCGCGAGCAAACAGTAGTTAGTCTCTCCCCCGCCGGCCATCCATCCGCTATGATGGACTCGCGATGGCAACTACACACGATTTCAACGGAAAATGGGCGCTGGTCACCGGCGCCAGCGCCGGCATCGGCGTGGCATTGGCGCGGGAGTTAGCCGCGCGCGGGGCCAAGCTTATTCTCACCGCGCGCCGTCAGGATCGCCTGCAAGCTCTGGCTGACGAACTCACGGCCAGGGGTACGGAAGTCCGCACCGTCGTCGCCGACTTGAACGACCCCGCAGCGCCGCAGGAAATCTATGACGCCACCGAAGGCGCGGGCATCACAGTCGATATCCTCGTCAACAACGCCGGCCTCGGCCAATACGGCTCCTTCGCCCAGAGCGATATTACCCAGGAGTTGAGCCAGGTCCGAGTCAACTGCGAGGCCATGGTGCGCCTCACGCGCCTCTTCGTCCCGCACATGGTCGAGCGCCGCCGTGGCTGGGTGCTTGTGCTGGCATCGGCGGCCAGCTTTCAGCCCGTGCCTTATATCTCCACCTATGCGGCCACCAAGGCTTTCGACCGTTTTTTCGCGCTGGGTCTGGCCGCTGAAGTAGCTCGCTTCGGCGTTAAGGTAACTGCGCTCTGCCCAGGGCCAACCGAGAGCGAGTTCTTCGACATAGCCCACGCCGGCGCATTCAAAGATCGGGCCATGCAGTCGGCACCGGATGTAGCTCGCCTCGGCGTCGCCGCATTGGCACGCGGCCAGCGTACACTGATCCCAAACTTAAATACCAGGCTCACGGCCTTTTTCGTTCGCTTCCTACCCGTCGGGTTGATTACTTACTTCGTTGAAAAGGTCGCTCGCCCAGCCTGAGACCGCTTTATGGATTCTCCTGAATCTTCATCACCAGGCAAGTGACCGTCTGTTCGCTAGCCACTAACATCTGATGGGGCACGCCCGCCGGCACATGCGCCACATCGCCCGCCCGCAGCTCCTGCCGTGCGCCACCTTCGACCTTGTCGCCGCGCGTCTCTCCCGCCGCAATTAGCTTGGCCCCCACAACTGCGCCGCCAGTCATCAGCGCAGCTCGCCCATCCAGTACGTAGAAAAGATCAGCGAAGTTATCATGCACCTCAGCCCCGCCGTCGCGGCTACGAAACAAGAGCATCGCGCAATGCCGCGGAAACTCCTGCAGCGTTTCGCTCGCCGATCCGTCGCCATTCTTGGCCAGCTTGCGCAGATACGCCGCCCGCTCCAGCAACACAGCCGCGGACCAGTGATCCAATTTCCCCACAGGCTTCTTCGCGCGGCCCTGCGCAGTAGCCGCAACAGGCACAACGTCATTCTCCGCCCGAAGCAGTTCTTTCAGGATTTCTTGTGAATACGAGTCCATCATGTCCTCAGTGTACGGCTAACTCCCGCGCCCGCTTGAAGATATCGAAAAACATCGGCCGTGTCAGCTTGCCTGTGTTGGTATTTTGCAGCGAGGGATGATAACTGGCGATAACTATCAGCCCGTCGGGCAAAGTAACTTCCGCGCCGTGAGCGAAGACCGCGCCGGAGCCAGAAGTTAGCCTTCCAGTGCGCCGTGCGTAAGCTATAAATCCATCAAATGCGATCTTGCCCAGGCAGACCACCACGCGCAAATTCTTCAGCAGGCGAATTTCCTCGTCGAGAAACGGAGCGCAGTTGCGTTGCTCCTCGGGAGTGGGCTTGTTGCCCGGCGGTGCGCAGCGTACTACGGCGCTGATCCACAAATTCGTGAGCTTCATGCCATCGTCGCGCGAAACCGAGCCGGGCTGCGAGGCAAAGCCGGCCTCATGCAGCACAGGAAATAGAAAATCTCCCGACCCGTCACCGGTAAACATCCGGCCTGTCCGGTTGGAGCCGTGCGCACCGGGAGCCAACCCCAGCGCAAGCACCCGGGCATGCAGGTCGCCAAACGACGGCACGGGCCGGCCCCAATACGCGCACTCCGCATAGGCGCGGCGGCGAACCCGAGCCACCTCAGCCGTGTGCATAATCAGCCGCGGGCAGCGCTCGCACGCAACGATGCGTGCATTCAGAACTTCAAGTGGAGATCGAGCCGCCATGGCAAGATTCTAGGTCATTGCCAGAGAGAGTGGAATGTGGAAGAGATGCGAAGGATGGCACGCCCAGCCGCACTCGCCGTTGTGATGCATTTCATATTCACAAATATCCGCTCCTATAACTGGGAACCGAGATCGGCCCTCACGCTGAGTTAGATCAACCGATCGACATTTCCATGCCTGCGTGTGGTTGCGGGCGTCGCTGGATTGGGGTAAAGTGGGCAGTACCCAGGAGGCAAGTTCTTTTATGTCCACTATTTCCGCTTCCCCCATCGTTGCCGCAGCAGGCGGTAGCTTTCTGCTGGAAACCCGTACGCCTAGCGAAGTTTTCACGCCTGAGGATCTGAGTGAGGAGCAGCGTCAGATTGCTGCTACCGCCGCGCAGTTTGCCCGCGACGAAATTCTGCCTAACACGGCAGCCATCGAGGCCAAACAGCCAGGCGTCTTGCAGGCGTTGATGCGCAAGGCCGGCGAATTAGGCTTTACCTCCGTGGATATTCCCGAAGAGTACGGCGGAATGGACATGGACAAGATGACCTCGACGGTGATCACCGACCATCTTTCGGTGCTGGCCAGCTTCTCGACGGCCTTTGGCGCGCACATCGGCATCGCCACGCTGCCGCTGGTCTGGTACGGCACCGAGGAGCAGAAGCGGCGCTATCTTCCCAAGCTTGGCTCAGCGGAGTGGATCGGCGGCTACGCGCTCTCCGAGGCCAGTTCCGGCTCCGACGCTATGAACATCCGCACCCGCGCCACCTTATCGGCAGACGGCGAGCACTACACCCTCAACGGCGAAAAGATGTGGATCACCAACGGCGGCATCGCCAGCCTATACACCGTCTTCGCCAAGATAGACGGCGAGAAGTTCTCCGCATTCCTGGTCGAGCGCGACACGCCGGGAGTGACAGTGGGTAAGGAAGAACATAAGCTCGGAATTCGCGGCTCTTCGACCTGCCCGCTGGTGCTGGATGGCTGCAAGATTCCCGCCGCTAATCTGTTGGGTGAGGCCGGCAAGGGCCATCACATTGCCTTCAATGTCCTCAACGTTGGCCGGTTCAAACTGGGCGTGGCCTGCATCGGCGGAGCGCGACACATCCTCGGCAACATGATCCGCTACGCCAAGGAGCGCAAGGCCTTCGGCAAATCCATCGCAGATTTCGGCCTTATCCAGCGTAAGATTTCGTCCAGCGCGACGCGGCTTTACGCCGCCGAGAGCATGGCCTATCGCACGATAGGCATGATCGACGCGGGATTGGCGGAGATGGGAGCGGAGGAGGCTCATTCGCCCCGCGAGATCCAGCGGCGCATCGAGGAGTACGCTGTCGAGTGCTCGATTCTGAAGGTCTACGGCTCGGAGATGCTGACCCTTGTCGCCGACGAGCTGATCGCCACCATGGGCGGCTACGGCTACGTCGAGGAGTACTCGGCAGAGCGCTACTACCGCGACGCGCGCATCAATCGGATCTTTGAGGGCACCAACGAAATCAACCTGCTGATCATCACCGGCTGGCTGATGAAGCGTGCCTTGAGCGGGCAACTTCCATTGCTGCAGGCAATCAAAAAATTAATGGACGAAGTGATGCAGCCACCCAGCTTTGAAGTGGGTTCCGGCGGGGGCGAGTTGCTGGCGCGAGAGGCGGAATCGCTGGCTTTGGCCAAGAAGATTGCGCTCTTTGCCGCAGGTGTGGCCAGTCAGCGCTTCGGCACCACGTTGCAGGATCAGCAGGAAACGATGGCCGACCTGGCCGCAATCATCATGCAGGTTTATGCGCTGGAGTCGGCCTTGCTACGCGCCCGCAAGCTGGCCACGGCATCAAAAGGTCCGGCAGCGCAAGTTGCCGCCAACATGACGGGCTTGCTAGCCGACGAGAGCATGGCGCTGGTCGAGCAAGCTGCGCGACGCGTGTTGGCCGCTTGCGGCGAAGGCGATCTGCTGCGGACTCAGTTAGCTATTTTGCGGCGGTTGGCAAAGTCCACTCCGGCCGATGCCGCAGCCTTGAGCCGCGCCGTAGCCAAGCACTGCGTCGAGTTGGAGAAGTATCCGCTATAGCATTCGCGGCGCGGTAATTCTGATCAGCTTTTCGATGGCCACCTGGCTTAGTTGGGCACGCCTGTAGTCTGTTCCGCGGCGAATGTGCACTCGCGGCATTGGCAGACGCGGCGCAGGTAATCCCAGGAATAAATGCCGCCTGAGTGGCCGTCTTGCCAGTTGAACTGAATGGCGTAGCGGCCGACGGCATGGGCGCTCACGGGCTTGGGCGGCGGGGTGTACATGGGCAGAACAGCCGCGGGCTTGGGCTTCGGCTGGCCGGCTTTGCGGCCCTCGGCCTTCCGCTCATCGACGCAAGTGGCGCAGGGGCAAGCCTCACGCAGCCAGGCAAAGTTCCAGGCGCTGCGGTGCCCGTCGACCCAATCGATCTCCATGCCCTTGCCCTCTGTAAGCAGCACACGGACCTTCTCCGGTGTGATGGCAATGCGGGGCAGCGGGCGTTCAGCTTCGTTCTCGTTGGCTTCGTGGTCCTTGGGGACGACGCGGATGCCTTCGTGGCTCATAGCTTCAGTTTACAGCGGACAGCTTGCAGCAGACAGTTAGCGGCTTTGTCTCTACGCTGTCAACTGTCCGCTGTTAGCTGATTATTGCTTTCCGTCGTAACGCAGCTTGAGCGCCAGGATGGCTATGATCAGCGCGAGAGTGGCGCCGTTAGCAACGATAACAGGTGGGGATGCGATCCGGATGCCGTAAATAAGCCACAAGCCAACGCCAAAACCAAAGACCAGAAACATGGCGAGAGAAACGTCGCGGGCGCTCTTACGCCGCCAGATACTATGCAGTTGCGGCAGCAAGCATAAGGTCGTACAAAAGCCGGCTAGAAGGCCAATCGAATCTGTAATCCAACGCGCGTTTATCACTAACTTCTCCAGAAGAACCAGGCAGCCATTGAAAAGCCGATAAGAATGACTGCGCCGCGGAGCACCGACTGCGGGACGCGGCGGGACAATCGAGCTGACGAATAGCCGCCAATGGCGCAGACGATCATAGCTAACAGGCAGTAGCGCCACACGACTTGGCCACTAACCGCGAAGATGACGACGGCGATGCCATTGGCCATCGTGGTAGAGACGACCTTGAGGGCGTTGATCTCCTGTAGATCTTGGTAGCCGAACAGCGACAGCACGGTGATGAGCAGAAAACCAGCGCCCGCACCGAAGTAGCCAATGTAAAAACAAACCGCCGTAGTCACCAGAAAAACCGGCAGTCGGCGCGGTGCGTGAGTTGCGCCGTGGGCGGCTTTGCGCGCCTTCAGCCAGCGTGAAACCGGGCCAGTGAGGGCGAAGATCGAAGAGGCCGCGAGCAGCAGCCAAGGTACCAGATGCAGAAAAGTTCTCTGCGGCGTGTTGAGCAGCACTAACGCTCCGGCCGTGCCGCCGATCAATCCGGCCACGCCCATCGGCAGAGCAAGGCGCAGGTTCTTTCGGATATCTTCGCGGTAGGCCGCGACCGAGGTGAGCTGGCCAGGCCAGAGGGCCACAGTATTTGTGGCGTTGGCCTGCACCGGCAGAATCCTCATGTTCAGCATCGCCGGAAAAGAGAGGAACGAGCCGCCGCCCGCAACAGCATTCAGCACTCCGGCCAGAAATGACGCCACGATAAACCACAGCCAGTGCCAGTCAATGAGTGAGGGAATAGAGGAAGGGTGCGGCATCTGTCCCTATTGTAGTGGGTGTCTAAAACTGGGAAGAGCAGGAGCGAAAATTTGAGAAATGAGCGTCAGCGATCTGCTCTGCTGGAGTAGACTCTGCCCATGAAGATACGCTTTGCCCTTCTGGCCGCATTGCTCTTGATGACTGCTTGCGCAATATCTGCGCAAACTGCGCAGACCGCAGCCAAGCCCGATCCCTGGGCCGCGTTGCGCTTTCTAGTCGGATCATGGGAGGCGAAGACCACAGGCGGAGTAGCGCAGGCGCAAGCCTCCGCCGGTTACGCCTTCCGTCTCGAGCTACGCGACCATGTGTTAGCGCGGCACTCCAGAAGCAGCGGTTGCAGGGCCCCAGACGATTTCGATTGCCAACACGGCGACATGCTTTATATCTATCCCACAAGCAATGGGCAAGCCTTTCAGGCCATCTACTTCGACAATGAAGGCCACGTCATTCACTATGACGTTTCCACGCCCAAGCTGAACTCGGCCGTCTTCCTCTCCGATCCCGCACAGCCCGGCGCGCAATACCGCTTGAGCTACGAATTAGTTGAAGGAGTAATGACCGGCAAATTTGAACTCAAGATGCCAGGCCAGCCTGATTTCTCAAGCTATCTAGAGTGGAGTGGGAAGCGGCAATAGCAGGCGGAATTCTGGATAAGTGAGGCCGATTCATCATTTTCTTTCTAGTAAACCATTGAAAATAAATAAGAACACTAATTGATCGCAAAATATGAGCGCACTGCGCGCATATTTTGTGAATCTTTTATGCTATACTCGTATCAGATTAGTTGAGCGGCTAGGACTCATAACCCCAGCCCACAATCGAAATCACTGGAGGTACACTCTCATGGCAATCAATCGTTGGGACCCGTTTCGTGAAGTCGTAGCATTGCAGAATCGCGTCAACTCCTTGTTCCGTGAAATGAACGATGGGGATGATCCGGTGGCCGCGGCCAGCTTTGTGCCGGCGGTCGATATTTATGAAGACGCGCAGAAAGTAATGTTGAAGCTCGAAGTGCCAGGCATCGACCAGAAAGATCTGGACGTGCGCGTTGAAAACCACACGCTGACCGTCAAAGGCGAACGCAAGTTCGAGGCCGAGGAGAAGGAACAAAACTTCCATCGCATCGAGCGGCGCTACGGCAGCTTTTATCGCGCCTTCACACTGCCGTCAACTGTGGATACGGAAAGCGTGGCGGCCAGTTACAATGCGGGTGTGTTGAAGCTGGAGCTGAAGAAGAAGCCCGAAGCCCAGCCCAAGCAAATCGAAATCAAAGTGGCGTAAAAGCAGCTTACAAGGACAGCTAACAGCTGACAGTCTTCAGCTGTTAGCTGTCCGCTGTTAGCTGAGAACTGAGGAAAAATGGCTATTCGCTGGGAAAAACTTACCGTCAAGTCGCAGCAGGCGATGGAGCAGGCGCAGGCGCGGGCCACCGAACTGGGCAATCCGGAAGTGTTGCCGGTGCATCTGCTGCTGGCGCTGATCGAGGACCGCGAGGGCGTGATCCCGTCGGTGCTCGATAAGATTGGCGTTCCCACCGAACGGCTGGAGCATGAGCTGCACCAGATCGAGGAGAAACTGCCTCGTGTGGCTGGAGCGGCGACTCAGCCCGGTGTCAGCCAGGCGCTCAATAAAGTCCTCGAACAAGCTTTCCGCGAGGCCTCGAACTTCAAGGACGAGTACGTCTCCGCTGAACATCTGCTTCTGGGCGTGATCCATCTCAAAGGAGATCCAGCGCACGAGGCCCTCGTGGCCGTTGGCGTTACGAAAGATGTCTTCCTTAAAGGGCTTACCGCGGTGCGCGGAACGCAGCGCGTAACAGATCAGAATCCCGAAGGAAAATTTCAGGCGCTGGAAAAATACGCCAAGGATCTAACCGAACTAGCACGGCGCGGCAAGCTCGACCCCGTCATTGGCCGCGACGAGGAGATTCGCCGCGTGGTCCAAGTGCTGAGCCGTCGCACAAAAAATAATCCAGTCTTGATCGGCGAGCCAGGCGTGGGCAAGACGGCCATCGTCGAGGGGTTGGCGCGGCGCATTGTCAGTGGTGACGTGCCCGAGAGCCTCAAGGACAAGCGAGTAATTTCGCTCGATTTGGGGTCGATGCTGGCCGGCGCAAAGTATCGCGGTGAGTTCGAGGATCGGTTGAAGGCCGTCCTCAAGGAGATTGAAGAGTCGAACGGCGAGATCGTGCTTTTCATCGACGAACTGCACACGCTGGTGGGTGCCGGTGCGGCCGAAGGTGCCATTGATGCCAGCAACATGCTCAAGCCGGCTCTGGCGCGCGGTGAACTGCGGGCCATCGGCGCAACCACGCTCAACGAATACCGCAAATACATCGAGAAAGACGCGGCCCTCGAGCGGCGTTTCCAGATTGTCTATGTTGGCGAGCCAAATGTCGAGGACACAATCGCCATTCTGCGCGGACTGAAGGACCGTTATGAAGCGCACCACAATGTGCGCATCAAGGACTCGGCGATTGTGGCCGCGGCTACGCTTTCCCATCGCTACATCAGCGACAGATTCTTGCCCGACAAGGCCATCGACCTGGTAGATGAGGCCGCGGCTTCGTTGGCCATTCAGATTGGCTCGGTGCCCACGGAGATCGATCAGTTGGAGCGTGAGGCGACGTCACTCGAGATCGAGCGCGCCGCGTTGAAGCGCGAAACCGACGTCAACAGCGTCGAACGCCGCGATCAGGTAGATCGCGAAGTTGCCGCGCTGCGCGAGCGGATTACGGCGCTTCGCGCGCGCTGGACTCGCGAGCGCGAAGCCATCACCCGCGTAAGCGAAGTCAAGAAACGAATCGAGGCTCTGCGCTTCGAGGCCGAAGAGCAGACGCGCAAGGGAATGCTCGACCGCGCGGCGCAGATTCAGTATGGCGAGCTGCCCAAGCTCGAAGCGGAGTTGAAGAAGCTGAACGCTGCGCAGGACGGGGCGCAGAAGAACGGCGCTGTTGCGCGCCTGCTGAAAGAAGAGGTCGACGAGGAAGACATCGCCGGCATCGTGAGCAAGTGGACGGGGATTCCTGTCTCGCGCATGTTAGAGGGCGAAGTCAAGAAGCTCGTACAGATGGAAGACCGGCTGCGTGAGCGGGTCATCGGGCAGGATGCGGCGCTAACCATTGTGGCCAACGCGATTCGGCGCTCGCGCGCGGGTTTGAGCGATCCGCGCCGACCCATCGGCTCGTTCATTTTTCTGGGGCCGACAGGCGTGGGCAAAACTGAAACCGCGCGCGCTCTGGCCGAGTTCATGTTCGACGACGAGCAATCGATGATTCGCATCGACATGAGCGAGTATATGGAAAAGCATGCCGTGGCGCGGTTGATCGGCGCACCTCCGGGCTATATCGGCTACGACGAGGGCGGGCAGTTGACCGAGGCTGTGCGGCGCAGGCCCTATGCTGTGATTCTCTTCGACGAAATCGAGAAGGCGCATCCAGATGTCTTCAACATTTTGTTGCAAGTGATGGACGACGGCCGGTTGACCGACGCCAAAGGCCGGACTGTCGATTTCAAGAACACCGTGCTGATTATGACTTCAAATCTAGGTGCGTCTATGTTGATTACGGACGCGCTCAAGAGCGAACACGATTTCGACATGGCTCGTGAATCGGTGATGAAGGTCTTGCGCGAACACTTCCGTCCGGAGTTTTTGAATCGCGTAGACGACATGGTGATCTTCCGTCCGCTGGGCACAGCACAGATGTCGAAGATTCTCGACCTCAGGCTGAACGAGCTGACAAAGCTGCTCGAAGACCGCCAGATTTCGCTCGAGCTGACCGAGCCCGCGCGGCAACTGATTCTGGCCGCAGGCTCCGATGCAGCGTATGGCGCGCGTCCGCTGAAACGCGCCTTGCAACGCATGATTCAAGATCCGCTGGCCATCAAGATACTCAACGGCAAAGTCCTGCACGGCGCGCATGTGCGCATCGACGTTGATCGCAACTCGAACCAGTTGAAGTTTGAGCCGATGAGCAAAGAAGCGATGGCGTAAAGCGGCGAGTCGCGCGCGGCTCTGTGTGCAGCAGGCTGGTTGCGGCTGTTTACCAGTTAATTAACTGCATGATTTGTGAAATATAAAGGGGGGGGAGGGGGTAGGCTTCATTTCGCGAAAATTCCCTCCCAACCTCGATCTCTTATTGTGCCGCAAAGGAAAGAAATCATCTGCAACCACCTGCGGTGGGGCCAAAAGCTGCTAATCGCTCGCAAGGGCTTTGTGCTATCCCAAGGCTCAGAACAAAGCGAGACCTGAACCACCCGAATTTAAGATCGGTCTATTTTACGTTTTTTCGGATCAAGTATTTCCCTGTAAACACCAAGCCGGTCTCCACCCTGCCATATGGGGATGTACGGTTCGGTTTTTCTTTTTATAACTGCACCGAGCGGTGCGTCCGGTCGTTTCTTGAAAATCTTCCTCTTTGCCTGAATCACGGCACTCTGAACTTCGAATTCCACACGGTTTGCGGTATCCTCATCGACGAGCGACTCAGCATTTAGCAAAGGTCGTTTTGCAGCACTACGTAGCGCCTGTTGGCTCGACTGCTTCCCGCGAGGAATAGACTTTCTACTCGCCTTGTCGTTCTCCCCATAGACATTTCGACGGTCCAAGGCGAGGCTTGCGAGTTTTTTCTGCTGTGGAGTTTTCAATCTGCTCATAAAATCAGTTGGGATAACTTCCTGCCCTCCGTTACAAATCATTGTGGCTAGATTGTTGCTATTTTACAATTACTGTCTCAGTTCCACCAGCGTTGCGCCCTGGCCGCCTTCGTTTTGCGGGGCCTCGGCTATTGTGGTTACGTGGGGATGGCCTTTCAGGAACTCGCGGACGCCGCGGCGGAGGATGCCGGCGCCATGGCCGTGAATGACGCGGACGCGCGGCAGGCCGGCGAGAAAGGCGCGGTCTAAATACTTTTCCAACTCTTGTGTGGCCTCGTCTACGGTGCGACCGATAAGGTTGATCTCCATGCGCATATCGTCGGTGTTGGTGCTGGTGACGGTAACATGAATGTTCTTCTGTTGGCGAGCGGCGGCCAGCGGATCGGCGCGTTCGCTCGGCTCTGCCGCACGCACAACCTCTGCAATGTCGTCGCGTTTGACACGCATCTTGATGGGACCGAGAGCGACTTCAAAGAGATCTTTCTCAACCTCGCGCTGCACCACCGCAATCTTGTTCATCGACTTGAGGCGCACCTGATCGCCCGCCGCCACGTGCTTGACGATGTGCGGCTGGGCATTTGTATCGCCCTGATCTGCGCCAGTGCGATGGGCGACAACGGTTTGGTTGAAGCTCTCCTGAAACTCGCGGCGCAGGCGCAGGATGCGGCGTTCGGCTTCCTTGGATAGCTTTTGCTGCGCGGCGCGATCCTCGATGGCGCGTACGGTTTCGCGCATCTGAAACTCGAAGTCCTTGAGCAACGAAGCTAGCTTGGTTTCTAAGTCTCTGGTTCGGTTGCGCAGCTCAACGTCGCCCTCGCGTGCGAGCTTGGCGCGTTCCTGATTCAATGCGTATTGCGTGACGCGCGCGGCCTTGCGGTCCTCTTCGAGTTGCGTAAGTTCGTTGTGCAGCTTATCGAGGAAGCGAGCTATATCTACCTGTTGCGAGCCCAATCTCTGCTTGGCGGCAGCGATGATGCTGGCGTTCAGTCCCAGCCGCTCTGCGGTTTGTATTCCGGCAGATGCTCCGGGGACGCCGAGGCGAAGCTGATAATTTGGCGCGAGTGTAACTTCGTCTACTCCAGCAGCGGCGTTGAGTACGCCGTCAGTGTTAGCTGCATAGACCTTGAGCGAAGTATGATGCGTGGAGATGAGCGACCAAGCGCCTGCCGTAAGAAAGTGGCTGGCAATGGCCACGGCAAGCGCCGCGCCTTCCTCGGGATCGGTTGCGGAGCCTAACTCGTCAAGCAAGACGAGAGCCTGGCTGCTGGCGAGGCGCGAGAGACGGTCGAGGTTAGTGATGTGCGCAGAGAATGTGGAGAGTTCCGCTTCGATCGATTGCGCGTCACCGATGTCGGCGAGGAATGCGGTGAAGACCGGAAAGCTGGCAGCGGCAGCAGGGACGGGCAGGCCGGCTTGCGCCATCATGGCCAACAGAGCCGTTGTCTTAAGGGTGACGGTCTTGCCGCCGGTGTTGGGTCCGCTGATAATGAGCTGACGTTCGGCTGAGGTGAGTTCGAGAGTGAGCGGAACCACATGGCCGCCGGTCGTACGGAGATGCCGTTCGAGCAGCGGATGGCGGGCAGCTTCAAGACGCAGCAGATCGGGCGCGATGGAAGGGGCGACGCAGTCGTAGTCGCGGGCAAAACGTGCGCGGGCTTGCAGGCTATCGACCATGGCAAGCACGCGCGCGCCCTCTACTAGAGCATGAGAATAGCCGCCGACCTGGCGGGTCAGCGCCATAAAGATGCGATGAATCTCGGCTTGCTCTTCCTCGATGAGGCGCACTAACTCGTTGTTCTGCTCAATGGTTTCGAGGGGCTCGACGTAGACTGTCTGACCTGAAGAACTGACGCCGTGAACCACGCCGCTCACACGCCGCTTCAGCTCGCTGCGCACGGGAATGACGAAGCGATCACCGCGAATCGTGATGAGGTCTTCCTGGGTTGCGCCGTCGGTGGATAGCTTGCGCAAGGCGGCGCGCAGACTTTCTTCGATGAGTCGCTGTTGCCGCTCCTGCTCGCGGCGAATGCGGCCCAGCTCAGGCGACGCGTTGTCGGCCAGCGAGCCGTCGGGCTGAATAGTGCGCTCGATGGATTCCGCGAGCGGACGCAAGCTGATACCTGCAAGGGCAACGGAAAGTTCCGAAAGGCCGGGCAGCTTGCCGAGCAATCGAACTGGCGGCGATTGCAACAGCGATTGCCAGGAGGCGACATCGTTGGCCAGGCGGGCAATGGCTTGCAGCTCGTTGGCTTCGAGGGCCGCGCCGGGAATCTGCGCTTTCGCGGCCAGTTGCGTGGGGTCGCAGAGGCCGCCAACGGGGATGGAAGTCTGTTCGGCAAGCAGCAGGCGAAGTTCGTCGGTGAGTTGATGCTGGCGCGCAATCCAGATTTCGTCGGTGGAGGGTTTGAGGTCGAGAATGGCGTTGCGGCCGACGGTGGACGCAGCAAAACCGGCAACCAGCGCCAGCAGCGGCTCCCACTCAAGGGTGGTATAGTCGGCATGTTCTACCGGAGACGGGGTGGGATCGAGCAGCGGCATACCCAATAATTATCGCAGCGCCGAGGCCGATCTCCGCGAGGGCTGTGGCTTTCCATCTCTCAAGTGCGAGACATGGTATCCAGTTTCATATACAAAACCCAATTTTGTTCCTCTCAGGAAGAGTTAGCTGTTAGCTTCAGCTCCCCTTCCCATCGGGCAACGACCGCAGCGGCCATGCAGTTGCCGATAACGTTCATGGCGGTGCGGCCCATATCCATGAGGGTATCAACGCCGAGCAGCATCAGCACCGCGGCCGCAGGAATCTGGAAGGAACCGGCGACGGCCAATAGAACAATAAGAGTCGCGCGAGGCACGCCGGCGATGCCTTTGCTGGTGAGCACGAGCGTGGCCAGAAGGACGATCTGCTGCACAACGGAGAGATGAATCCCCGCAGCCTGTGCGGCGAAGATGGCAGCCATCGAGAGATAGATGCTGGAGCCGGTCATGTTGAAGCTGTAGCCGGTGGGGATGACAAAGGAGACAATCCAGCGCGGCACGCCAAACTCCTCCATACGTTCCATAGCCAATGGCAGCGCGGCTTCTGATGATGTGGTGGCAAAGCCGAGGGCAGCAGGCTCGGCCACAGCGGCGACGAAACGGCCGATGGGGATGCGCGCCGTAAGCAGGATGGGCGCGAGCACCACAAGTACGAAAACAGCCAGGGCGGCGTAGCAAGTGACCAGCAGTTTGGCGAGCGGCAGCAGCGTGGCCAGGCCCATGCTGCCCACCGTGTAAGCCAGCGCGGCCCCTGCGGCCACCGGCGCAGCGACCATGATGATGCGCGTGAGGCGAAAGATGGTATCGGTAAACGACTGCAAAACGGCAAGCAATGGAGCGCGTTTCTGCTCGGGCAGAGTGGCCAGCGCTGCGCCGAAGAGCAGTGCAAAGACGGCCACCTGGAGAATCTGATTCTCAGCTATTGCCTTGGCGATGTTTTCGGGAAAGACGTTAAGCAGAATCTGCTGCCAGCCTTCGGGATGAGCGGCGGGCACGGTGGCTTGAATCGAGGTGGGCAGCGTGACGCCCGCTCCGGCCTGCGAGAGATTGATGGCCACTGCGCCCAGAATTAAGCCAAGCGTGGTGACGGCTTCAAAGAAGAAAATCGACTTGAGCGCCACGCGGCCCACGCTGCGTAGTTCGTTGTGGCCGGCGATCCCAGTAACGATCCCGCCAAAGATGAGCGGCGCGACAATCATGCGGATGAGGCGCAAAAAGATGTCGCCGAGAAAGTGAGTCTGCACGGCGATTTGCGGTGCGTCGATGCCCAGTTCCGCTCCGGCCAGCATGGCAAAGAATGTCCAAGCAAGAAGCGAGCGGCGGCGCAGAACAAAGGGAACCAGAAGAATGATTGACGCGCAGCGAAAGCCCAGTGCGAAACGAGCGTACAAAAAGGCGGCAACAAGGGCCGCCGCAAATAGCAGGATCGCCGCGACGACTAGAGCTGCCGGATAGGTGCGGGCGGGTTTAGGTGCAGTGCGCGGGTCGTTCTCGGTCATCGATGAGCCTTGAAGATTCAAGGACTCCATTATGCTATGGCGATGGCCAGTTGCGCTTGAATCAGACAGCGCACAGGACGAGAGAAGCTGCCAAACCAGCTTAACTCGAAGGTGATTTACTCGTAGTGTCAGCCGAGGCGGCCGCGACGGCGGGGCAGGCCGCACCGCAGTCTCCGCCGCAAGGAGTCTTGGTCTCCGCCGGAGCCGCGCTCGATGCAGATTCGGCGGCAGGCGCGTCGCTCTTGGCCGCGTAGTCGTTTATATAAAATCCCGCACCCTTGAAATGCAGGCGCGGCGCGGTCAGCGGGCGCTCCAGCACGCCATTGCACTTCGGGCAGACAAGTTCCTGCTTGGCCGAGAAGTTCTGGATTTTTTCAAAGCGGTGGCCGCATTGAGTACAACGATATGCATACAACGGCAAGGTTCTTCACCCCTCTAGGTAAGAGATAGCACACTTCTATTGTATCGGCAGAACGGCAATTGTGTGCAATCAGCCGTCCTGCCGCAAATCGCGCTGTTCGCGCAGGCTCTCAGTGCACGGTGATGGGCACGGTAGCGGAGTGGTTTTCCCAGCTCAAGGTAAGCGAACCCGCATTGGCGCCAAGGCTCTTGAGTGTGTAATTCAGATTCTCGACCAAAGCAGGCGGCTTGCTCATATTCATCTTTACCCGGCCCAGATCCTGCGACTTGTCATAACGCAGGCCCCACTGGCCGGTCTGCTTGTTCACGATCAGAGTCCAGTTATTGGGGTCGGAGATATCGACAAACAGAGTGTAATCGCCCTTGGGGACGGCCAACTCGCCCAAGGTCAGGTCAGCTTCGGTGTGTAGCTTGGTGGCAGCATTAGCGCCAGCGCGCCAAACCGGATAGTTGGGGTCGTGGCTGATGAGCCCGTCCTTGGTGAAGATGTGCCCGTCGCGGCCCCTGACCGCAGGCGAGCTGTAAGCGATAGTGATGGTTTTGCCGGCGATGTTCACCGACTCGGTTTCCGGCGGGCTCTTCGGCGGGGCTTGCTGCGCGGATAGAGCTGCGGCGAACAGCAGACTGGAACAAATCAAAAGACGCTTCATGGGGGTTATCTCCGTGGAAAAGAATCCTTGCCGGGAGTGTTAGAGCGGTTCTCCAGTTCACACGATGTGTCTGGTGGCATGGAAGGTGGCTTTTACTTCTGCCCCCAGCGACGAAGACCTGTCGCCGGGGGCCCCGAGAGGAAAAAGCCACTCAACTGCAATGGTCTTCCTTACAGCAACTGGAGAACCGCTATAATCCCGACGCAACGATTGTCGCACCGGCCGGTCCTCAAGGGGAAGCCGATGCGGAAAATCAGGATGATCAGCCTGCCACGGCAGAAGGTAGATGTATGGCCGGAAAGCAGTCTTGTTTTGACTTTTTGCGGTGTAGCGCGCTTTCATCGCCTATACTCGTTTCACGAAAATGTTCCAAGAAGGAGCCGTTCCGTGTCGATTCGCGTTCGTACGTTTTTCGCGATAATTACCTTTTTTCTTATTCATTGCTTTGCTATGCTGCATGCTCAACATCCCGGCAACAGCAATGCTTACTATCAGCAACTGCGTGGCCTATTACCGGGCAACGAAGTCATTATGGTCAATAACTTTGAACTGCACCGCGATGCAGCCACATTCACCTTCCTCCATGGCAGCTTTGCCTTTTATGGCGCAGTAAACGGCAAGGAAACTGGCGCGGTCTTCAAGGGCGAAGGCCACTTGCACATTACTCCACCCACCGCCCAGGAGCGGCATAACCTGGCCATTCTCAATAAAAGCGAAGTTTTCGACGAGAACTTCGACCAGGTGGTGCTGCGCTTTACCGATAACACCGCGGCGGAGTTACGCAAGGCATCGGCAGGCAAGGGCGATCCGGACGCGGCCTATGGCAAGGCGGCAGAAGAGTTGCACAGCTTTGCGCGGCATCATCTGAACGAGAATCTCGATCTGCGCTTGCTTCAAGACGTGCTGAGTCCGGCTCCCGGCGGGTACTTTCTCGCCGCCCTGCATGGAAAGAAGAATGCTCACTTGTTCTTCGTCTTCGATCCGCAGGGCGTAAGCGGGATTGCGCCTGAAGAGGTCGCGCTGCTGAATTGGAACTCGACGGATGAAGTTCCGATCTACCCCCTTGCCTTTCATCGCGCCGCAGAGTACGCGAACGGCACTGCAAGCGGCAACGAGCATAATGTGGCCTACAAGATACTGAATGAAAACCTCGATGTCTCCATCGAGAAAAGCGGGTTTTTATCCAGCCTCGCCACGGTAGAAGTTCGCGCGGAGCAGGACGGCGTAGCGGTGATTCCGTTCGACCTCCACTCTGATCGCTTCTCAAGCCTCACTGTCAGCAGCGTGGAGAACGCCAAAGGCGAACCATTGGACTTTGTGCAGGAGAAGAAGGACGAGGATCCAAACTTTGGTGTGGTGCTGGCGCAGACGCTTAAAAAAGATGAGACAACTACGGTGAAAATCGCATACGGCGGCAAGGATGTTGTCTTCAACGAAGGCGGGGAAAACTATTACCCAACAGCCCGTGAAGACTGGTATCCGAACTCCTACCAAGGGCTGGGTGACTATGCTACCTATCGAATGTTCTTTCACGTGCCCAAGGGGTTGCAGCTAATTGCCACGGGAACCAAAGTGAACGAAAGTACCGATGGCAAGATCACAACGACCGAGTGGACGACGGAAGTACCGTTGCCGGTAGTGGGCTTTACTCTGGGTAACTTTTCGAGCAAGGAAGCCAAATTCGGCGACCCGCTTAAAGGCGAACTGACCATCGATGCCTATGCCAACAAGCAGGTCCCGGACTTTATAGAGCCTCTCGCGAATCAAGGGTTGGGCTCGCTGAATACAACCCCCATGCTCGGAACCGAACTCAGCCAGGGCGAATTCGCCGCGCAGGTCTATACCAACTACTTCGGGCAACTGCCGTTTTCGCACATAACCTTAACTCAGCAGTCGGCTTGCAACTACGGCCAGAGCTGGCCGATGCTGGTTTACCTGCCCATCTGCGGCTTCTTCGACGAGACCCAGCAACACTTTCTTTTGGGCAGCAGTTGGTACGACACGTACTGGAAGGTAGTTACACCGCACGAAGTAGCGCATCAGTGGTGGGGACAGACGGTAGGCTTTCGGAGTTATCGCGACCAATGGATGAGCGAAGGGTTTGCTGATGAATCGGCCACGATCTTTCTCCAGGCCTCGCAGCAAATGGACATCTTCCGCGAGTTCTGGAAGCAGCAGCGACAACTTATCACCGACAAAAATGAATTTGGCTTCCGTCCCATCGACGTAGGTCCGGTCACCATGGGCGTACGGCTCAGCTCGCCCAAAGCCGGCTGGAATATCTACCAGGACCTGGTCTATCCCAAAGGCGCATATATTCTGCACATGATCCGGATGATGATGTGGACGCCTCAGGATGGGGACGACCGCTTCAAAGCCACCATGCACGACTTTGTGGAGAGTTACCGCCTGCAAGCCGCCACCACGGAGGACTTCAAAGCTATCGTGGAAAAGCACATGAGTCCAGCGATGGACCTGGATGGCAATCACAAAATGGACTGGTTCTTTAACCAATATGTCTACGGCACCGAGTTGCCGGCTTATCACTTTGAGGGTCAAGTTACACACAACGGCGATTCGACCAGCCTGCATTTCAAGCTCACTCAATCAGGGGTGCCAGACAAATTCCGGATGCTGGTGCCGCTCTATCTGGAATTAGCCGGTGGCAAAGTCATGCGCCTGGGCGCGGTCATCACCAGCGGTTCTAAAACCATCGACAAAACCGTGCAACTGCCCAAGCTGCCGTCCCCGGTGAAACGAGTCGTCATCAACTACTATTACGACGTGCTATCGATCGATAACTAAGGCATCTTCGCAGATAACATGACCTATCTTGCCTTTAGGAAGATCAGCTAGTTTTCTGACCGCATAATTTTGCATCTGTAGCGCCGGTCTCCTGACCGGCTGTCGTGCGGGTCTCCAGACCCGCATTTGGTACGAATTCATACGGCCAGAGACCTAGTGCTGCGAGTACGATATACTCCGGTACGCAGAAGAAATAAGGAGGTTCACAATGCGATTAACGGCAATCTTGAAGATGGCGGTGGCCGGAGCAATGGCCGTGACGATATTGGCGGCTCCCGGATCGATGCAGGCGCAGGGCAGCGATACGGTGCTGAATGCGGCGGAGGCGCAGAAACTGCTGCCAGCGAGCGTCTACTACGCAGGCCAGTCGGCCACCACACAGTTGCGGAACTCCGGCGGCGTGAAGTTTGCCGACGGGCACTATGTGCTGGCAACCTTGGTAGACACCAGCGGCTACTCGACCGGCGTAGCGTCGAAGTACCAGGCTTATTTCATCGTCGAGGTTGCAATCAAGGTGGGCGGCGAGAATCTGCCCGCGGGGGTCTACGGCGCAGGATTCGTCGGAGGCAAATTTGTGGTCACTGATGTGGGCGCGCACGATGTGTTGACGGTGGCAGCGGTCGAAGACGCGATTAAAAAGCGGCCCTTGCCTCTGCAAGTGGTTGCTGACCCCGCGGGCGGCTTTCGGCTTTATGCCGGGCGCAAATATGTAAACTTCAGCCGGTAGCTCTTCACCAAAATAGCTAACATTAGAAGCGATACCCCCAGCGACGAGTATTCGTCGCTGGGGGTGGGATAGCGCCACAAAATTACGATGCGGCGGTTATTTTGATTGCGGTGGTGCCGGAGCAGGCGCCCCAGCTGGCGGCGCTGGAGTGGCGGGCGTCGCCGGAGCAGCAGGCGTTGCCGGTGCGGGAGCAGGCGCCGGTGCAGCCGGGGCTGCAGGAGCTGGCGGCTTGGGCGCAGCGTGAGGAACTGGCGGCCCACCAGGAGTGCCGGGCATCGGACGAGCGCCGGGACCACCCGGGCCGCGACTAGGCGGCTGCGGAGCGTCGGTTACCTCAGCCAGTTCGAGATCCAGAATCAAATCAGACTTGGCGGGAATCGCCGGATGGGCGGCGTCGCGCGCCGGAATCTCGCGAGCACCCAGTCCCAACTCCCATGGAATAAAGACGCGGCGCGTGCCACCCGCCTTCATGCCCTCAAAACCCAAATCCCAGCCAGGAAGCGGACGACCCATTCCCATCACGATCGTAGCCGGCTGAGGATCGCCCAGCTTTGGCTTGCCATCGTCGCCCAGAACCGGCTTGCCGTCCTTGTCCTTGACAGGCGCTCCGGGGTGGTCCTTGGAGGACTCGATCTTGGTGCCATTGGACGCCAACCATAGCGTGAAGTGGTACTTAAGCAGCTTGCCGGGCTCTGCCAAAGTCCCGGTTCCAACCACTGCGTCCTCGTAGCGCAAGGCCGCCGTGAAAAGGGTCTTCTGCACTCCCTTGATCGGGGGCACACCGGGCGGTAGCTTGATGGCGGAAGCGGTGGTCGTCGACTTGGTGGTGGTCGTGGCGGACTTTGCAGCAGTGGTAGCCGGCTTGGCGGCAGCGGGGGTTTGAGCAGTTGCGGCTGCGGTACTGGCCGCCAACAACAAAATCAGGAGAGTATGCTTCATGGCGTGGTTTCACTCCGGTTGGTGCATGTGGGGAGTGTATCAGGCACCCCCACCCTGCCGCATCCTGTCAGCAACCCGGCCAACAGAGCGGTTCGATAGGCTAGATGCTCGACCAGGACGGATTCATGACGCGCATGTGCGCCCTCGCCCACCGCACCCATCCCATCCAGCGTCGGAATGCCAAGCGATGCAGTGAAGTTACCGTCCGATGCGCCGCCGGTCGAAGCTTCCGCCAACACGAAACCCAACTCTGCGGCCAGAGCCTTGGCTTCTATATAAAGACGGACCGTCCCTCGCGTACGCTCCATAGGCGGGCGATTGATGCCACCGGAGACGGCCAGCGTCGAGCGCTTGTCCACCGGCTTCAGCGCGGCAAACTTGCGTTCGATGCGCGGACCATCGGCCTTGTTCGCGATGCGAACGTCAACCTCCGCCCAGGCTTCCGCCGCGATCACATTAGACTTCGATCCGCCGCAAACGACGCCAACGTTCACCGTCATGCTGCGTTTCAAATCGGTCCAGCCAGACACTGTTTCAATGATGCGGGCCAGCTCCAAAACAGCGCTTGCCCCCTTCTCGAAGTCCACACCTGCGTGAGCAGCCACTCCGGTCACATCGATGCGCCAATTGCCAGTGCCTTTGCGGGCGGTCTTGTAAGCCAACCCCTGCGCCGGTTCCAGAACAAAAACCTGGGCACACTCGGCCGCCAGCCGCTCTGTTATCGGCCGCGAAACAGGGCTGCCTACCTCCTCGTCACTATTCAGTAGCAGCACGATCTCGCGATTCAGCAGGCCAGCCTCGGTCAGCATTTCGAGCGCAGTGAAGGCCATCGCCACGCCCACCTTCATATCCAGCATGCCGGGGCCCCAAAGCCTGCCTTGGCTCAACTTGCAAGGCATCGTCTTGAGCGTGCCCAGCGGCCAAACCGTGTCCAGATGCCCAAGCAGCAGGGTTCGCCCGGCGTTGCCGGCTTTGGATTTTGGCCCAAAGCGCGCCTCCACCAGATCGCCGAAGTCCTTTTGCCTATGCAGCTTGACGCGCCCGCCGAGAGATTTGGCGTGAGCAGCGGCCAATGCGACGCAAGCGTCCACTGCTCCCTTGTCATCCGATGGCGACTCGGCCCGCACCAGCTTTTGTGCCAGATCGAGCAAAGCAGTCTGCTTGCGCCGCGCACCGGCCAACAGGGCACGCATGGGTATGGGAGGATCGGTTGTCGCAGGCATTTCTCAGAACCTTTCAAGGCCATTTTAGTTACTTGTGCGCAAATTACTTGTTATAGCCATAAATTATGGCTATAATTCAAGCATGGACATCAGCACCGCCGAAGCCAAGAATCGCCTGACCGAACTGATCAGAGCCGTCGAGCATGGCGAACAAGTGGTCATCACCCGCCACGGTCGCCCTGTCGCCCAGATCGCTCCGCCGCCTGTGGAGCGCCGCAAGGTGCGTTTAGGCGGCATGAAAGGCCGTATCCGCATGCTGCCAGGCTGGGATGCTCCCATCGATCTTGACCGGTTCCTGGAAGGCGATCTGTGAGCGCAGGCTCGCGTCCTGCCGGTTATCTCCTCGACACGCACACTGTAATCTGGGCACTCGCCACTCCCGAAGCACTCACAGACTCGGCGCGTAAGGCAGTTCTCTCCGGTCCTAATGTACTGAGCGTGGTCTCTTATTGGGAGATCATGCTCAAGAGTATGAAGGGCACTCTGGATGTAGGCGACCCGAGAGCCTGGTGGTTCGATGCCCTGGAGCAACTGGCAGCCACGCCGCTTGTTTTGCGTCCTCAGCACATTGCCGGGGTCTATTCGCTGCCGCCAATTCATAAAGACCCATTCGACCGGATGCTGATCGCGCAGGCCGCAGCCGAAGGACTGGTGCTGGTGACCATGGAAGGCGTGATTGCTCAGTATGCATCAAGTGGGTTGCGTGTGGTTGGATGAGAGGCGAGTGGCTCAACTCCGGCAAAGTGTGGCAAAAATACCACAAGACGGCCGTAGCCTTTCACGTCTAACCTAACGGTTATGCACGGTTTTCTCGACCGTGGAGGAAAGAACTTTTTGGCTAAGTCCGCGCACCTGAGTTCCGCGCACCTGGAACAGACGATCGTCGCGCCGCTGGAATTTAACGGGGTGGGGCTGCACTCTGGCGCACCGGTGAATATGCGCCTCATGCCCGCGCCTGCTGGTTCCGGCATCGTCTTCCGCCGCACCGATCTGGACAATTTTGAAATTCCCGCCATCGGCCGTTATGTGGCCAAGGTTAGTTACGCCACAAGCTTGATGCGCCAGGGCGTACTGATTCAGACCACCGAGCATCTGCTCTCGGCCCTGGTCGGCATGGGCGTCGACAACGTCATCGTCGAGCTCGACAACTTGGAACTGCCCATCCTGGACGGCAGCGCCCTGCCTTACGTTGAGGCCTTGCTCAGTGTGGGCATCCGCACCCAGCGCCGCCGCCGCGAGACCATCCGCGTGCTGCGCGAGATCGAGGTGCGCGAGGGCAATAAATTCATCGGCGTCTACCCCGGTTCCGGCTACAGCATCGAATACGCCATCGACTTTCCCGCGCCCGTTGGCCACCAGTCAACATGCGTGGATCTGGCTGCCGAGACTTATGGCACCGCAATCGCTCCGGCGCGCACCTTTGGCTACAAGGCCGACGAAAAGAAAATGCGCGACATGGGCCTGATCCGCGGCGCCACTCCAGAAAGCATCATTATCCTGGGACCCAAGGGCCCGGAGAACGGTCCGCTGCGCTTTCACGACGAGTATGTCCGCCACAAAGTCCTCGATCTCATCGGAGATCTAGCCCTCGCCGGCCGCCGCATCGAAGGCCGCGTGGTGGCCGAGCGCGCCGGACACGCCATGCACACCGCTCTCGTCTCGCGTCTGCTCAAGGACCGCTCCACCTGGGAGCTTGCGCACGTGCCAGTCGCCGCAGAGCCTGCCCCGGAAATGGAACCGGCCGGGGCGAACGCACAACTTGGCACTCCAGCGCTCATGAGCGCCTGAGGGATCGGGAACAGAGATCAAATCGCCGTGCCCCATCCTTTCGACTTTTTCCGTCGAAAGGGTGGGACATCCCATAATTCGGTCGGATGTTTGCACGTCCCTAAAGGGCAGAAGTACCGAAAGAACACTCCCGTCGACTTGCCTCTCGCCGCGCCACATTCATTTCGGACTCGACCTCGACAATCCCAATATCTCCCAACGCCCAAGCGCGAAAGCTCGACCATGGCCACTCCTCTGCCGCAGTGCAGAGTCCGCGTTTCACCGGATTGCGGTGAATGTAACGAAGCTGTGTGACAAAGCCCTCGGAGCTTCTGACATTGTGATCGTAATAGCGGGTCTGCCAGAAAGGCATATCTCCTGCAACTCGCTTGCCCTCCTTTCGGGCCTGAAGGGAGACTTTGCACTTCAACATTTGCACCGCTCTGGGCAGCATTCCGCCTTCTGGCTCGCTCAAAAGAAGGTGAACGTGTTCCGGCATGACGACATAGCCAAAGACGCAGATCTGGCAGCGGCGTCGCGTTTGCTCAAGCGCGAGCAAAAATGAGTTCTGCATCTGCATTTGAGCTAACAATGGCAAACTGTGATAACAACTGAAGGTAAGAAAGTGGGATTGTCCGGAGTGATGCAGACGCTTGAGTCCGTCGGGCATGGATTACCCTCCGTTTGATCGATGATCGTCCGAGAAATGCTATCCCGGAAATTTGCGGTCCCCCCACCCTTGCGACAGAAAGAAATCGCAAGGATGGGGCACGAAGCCTCTGAGGGTTGGGTAGCTCCCTGTTCTCCCTTCGCTGGACTACGCAAACAAAATACACATCGGCGCGGCCGCCGGAAAGTTCTTGCCTGCATCGGCCAGCGCTCCAGTATCCCGATTCCGCGCAAAAACACTGATCACATTCGAATCCTGGTTAGCCACCAGCATCCAGCCTTCCGTAGGGTCGAGCGTAAAGTTGCGCGGAGTCTTGCCGCCGCAACTGGACCGGCCAATGGGAGTTAGTCTCCCGCTCACAAAATCGGCGCTGAAACTATAAAGAAAGTTGTTGTCGCGGTTGGCAAAGTAGACAAACTTCCCATCCTTCGAGATCACCGTGTCGCAGGCACGCGTGGGGCCGTGATACCCCTGAGGTAATAACTCGATACGAGTTATCAAACTCAAGCTCCCATCGTCCTTCGACCATTCCAGCACATCCACCGTAGAAGTCAGCTCATTGACTCCGTAAGCCGTGTATCCGTTGGGGTGAAAATGCAGCGTGCGTGGACCGTCTCCCGGCCTGGTACGGTAAGTACCGGCGGGCGTCAGAGCGCCTGTTGTAGCGTTCAGGCTGTAGATATGGATGCAATCACCGCCCAGGTCGTTCATATAAGCGAAGCGGTTGTCGGGCGAAAAGGACCCAAAGTGGGCGTGGGAGCTCTTCTGGCGATCCTTGTTGGGGCCATGTGTAGAGTAGTACTCGCTCCCGGCGGCCTTGAGCTTACCCTCACTCACATGAAAACTGGACATGGTTCCGCCGCCATAATCAGCCGCAAGCAGCACGCCGCCAGTGTGGTCCAGAGCCACGTGGCAGGTGCCCGCTCCAGCCGAGTTCAGCGCTGAAAGCGGCTGCAACGCGCCCATCGCCACGCGGAAGCTGGCCACCTCGCCAGTCTGCTTGCCGTTGAAGCTGGGCACCTCGGAAGCGGCGAAAAGATAATCGCGGTCAGGCGAAAGTGTTATCCAGGATGCATTGGTAAGCGAGGCGGCCACGCCTGCAGGAACAAGTTCGCCTTTGGTCGGATCCCAGTCGTAAGCCAGGATGCCATCGGGCATGTTGGAGCCAATAAAGACTCGCTGTCCGCCCGGTAAAGCAAAGGAAGGCACAGCGGCTGTGGCGGCGAAAGTAGCAGCAGAAGCGGTGATCAGAAAATTGCGGCGGGAGAGTTTCATCATAATAGAAGAAATTGTCGCCGATGAGGGTATTGAAAACACCAGTATAGCGAGGATGCAATCGTGCCCTTACGGGGATGGCAGCCACAAACCTAAATCGCCGCGTCTTCTACACTTAATCCAAAGAACTCCGCACGCGAGGGAGCCGTTTGTCTCATTATATCAGCTTTGTTCGCATCCCGGCGCTGGCCATCCGTCAGCATATCCGGCCACTCGCCCCGCAGGGTGTGCTGGACGAGGACACGCTGCAAATGCGCGTCTGGCCCAACGATATCGACCTGAATCTGCATATGAATAACGCCCGCTACCTGAGCATGATGGATTACGGGCGCACCCACCTGCTGGCGCGCACCCGGCTGCTTGAGCACATCATTCGCTCACGCTGGCAGCCGCTGGTGGGTGCGGTCTGGATCACTTATCGGCGCTCGTTGCCGCTATTTGCCGCCTTCCGGCTCGGCTCCCGTCTAGTCTGCTGGGACGAGCGCTGGTTCTACATCGAGCAAACCTTCATCGGGCGCGACGGCCTGGCCGCAGTGGGCTGGGTAAAAGGCCTTCTGCGCGACGCCCAAGGTAGTCTGCCCCCGCAAAAGGTGATTGAGACCGTAGCGCCCGGTGCCGTCACCCCGCCTATGCCGGAAGCCATCGCAGCATGGAACGAGCTGACCAGGGAGAAGCTAGCAGGCGGGTAGTCGTTGGCGTTGCCTCCCTAGCGAGCCTGTCCACAGCGCCGCAGGCAGTTGGCCCCAACGCAGGTGGCCGAAGGCACTTAGCCCCACCGCAGGTGGTTGGCCCCAACGCAGCCGCTGGTGGTGCCCAAAGTCACAGGACGTTCATACTCCGCGTGTGATAGCATCCCATTTCTTAGCAATAGACGCCTGGCGGATTCACCTAAATTTCATCTGCATGGCGCCGGCCCAAGCCTTTATGAACGAGGTAGACGGCAGACCGGGAGCTGTGGCGCTCCAATCCGGCCACCTGGACGCCCCCCAGGACGTCACCACGTTTTCCCTGCTTCGCCCCCATTCCATCCCGCAATTTCAGAAACATCCGCCAAAAACCACAGGAGAATCCCAATGAAAACGTACCAGGGAAGTGAGATCCGCAACGTAGCTGTAGTGGGGCATGCGCACAGCGGCAAGACCACCTTGATCGCCGCTATGCTGCATGCCGCGAAAATGACCCCGGCCCAGGGCCGCGTAGAAGACGGCACGGCCGTGACCGCCTATGACGAAGAAGAAGTGGCCCGCGGCGCAACCATGCAGAACGCGGTAGCCTTTGCCGAGTGGCAAGGCATCAAGATCAATCTCGTCGATACTCCCGGCTTTCATATGTTTACCCACGAAGCCCGTGCAGCCCTGATGCCCGTGGAAGCGGCCGTGGTGCTAGTCAACGCGCAGCATGGCGTCGAAGCCGTCACCGAGCGCATATGGAGATTTGCCGAAGAAGCCAGCGTCCCGCGCATCGTTCTCATCAATCAGATGGACCACCCCAAGGCCGGCGGCGGCGGCGGACTGAGCGCCCTGATTGACGACCTCGTTGACCGCTGGGGCCGCAACTGCGTTCCTGTCCAGTTGCCCATCTCCGATGCCGAAGGCTTCCACGGCGTGGTCGACCTCGTAACTATGGAGGCTTTCTATTACACGCCCGGCGGCGACGGTCGCGGCAAGGTTACCGGTGAAATTCCCGCCAGCCTCGCAGCCGACGCCAAGTCCCGCCACGAGGCGCTGGTAGAGCTCGTTGCCGAGGGCAAAGACGAGCTGATGGAAGAGTATTTCGAGAAGGGCACCATCGCCGAAGAGCACCTAATCGCCGCTCTCCATGAGGCTATCCGCGAAGACCGCATCTTCCCCGTCCTCTTTTCGAGCGGCCTGGCCAACATGGCTCTCGATCACCTGCTGGACTTCATCAAGGCCTACACCCCCGCGCCAACCGAGCGCGCGCCCATCGTCGTCCGCACTCCCACCATTGACGTCGCGGCAGACGCGGAAGACAAAGCCGCAAAACCCACTCGCAAGATCGACGACAAAGAACCTCTGGCCTTGATGGTTTTCAAAACCATGACCGATCCCTTCGCCGGCCGCATCAGCTTCTTCAAGGTCATCGGCGGCGTGGTCAAAAACGACGCCACGGTCGAGAACTACACCCGCCGCGGACAGGAACGCCTCTCGCATCTTTCCGTCATGCAGGGCCGCAAAGCCGTTGAAGTTCCTGAGTTGCATGCGGGCGACATCGGTGCCGTGGCCAAGCTCCGCGAAACTCTCACCGGCGATACGCTCGGTCAAAAAGGCGCAGAGGTCCAGATCGATCTCCACCCACTGCCCGAGCCAGCCATGACTTATGCCATCGAGCCTAAGTCGCGCGCCGACGAAGACAAGCTCGCTCCCGCCATTCATAAGTTAATGGAAGAGGACTTACTCATCCGCTTCTTCCGCGATCCGCAGACCAATGAATTCTTGATCGCCGGCGCGGGCCAGCCGCACATCGAAGCCATCGTTAGCCGCCTCAAAAAGCGCTATCACGCCGAGGTCACTCTGAAGGCGCCCAAGGTTCCTTATCGCGAAACTATCCGCGCCAAGGTCGAAGCGCCGGGACGCCACAAGAAGCAAACCGGCGGCCACGGCCAGTTCGGCGACTGCAAAATTCGCATGGAGCCCATGCCTCGCGGCGGCGGCTTCGAATTTGGAAATGAAGTCTTCGGCGGCGCCATCCCCCGCAACTTCATCCCCGCTATCGAGAAAGGTATTGTTGAGTCAGCCGCCCGTGGCTATCTCGCCGGTTACCCGGTAGTCGACTTCAAAGCCACCGTCTATGACGGCAGTTATCACGATGTGGACTCAAATGAAATGTCCTTTAAGATGGCTGGCCGCCTCGCCTTCCGCAAAGCTATGGAAACGGCGAAGCCCTGTTTGCTCGAACCCATCATGAAGGTAGAGATCGAAGCCCCTGACGAGTTCGCCGGCACACTTATGGGTGACTTAAACTCGCGCCGTGGCCGCGTAGCCGGCATGGAGTCCAAGGGCCGCACAACAGTGATCAACGCCCAGGTTCCCATGGCCGAAATGTTGACTTATGGAACCCTTCTAACTTCCATGACTCAAGGCAAGGGCAGTTACCGCATGGAGATGGACCACTACGACATAGTCCCGCAGTTAGTAGCCGACAAAATCCTAGCCAACGCCAAACGCCCCGTAGAAGAAGAGGAAGAATAGCGCCTGCGATGCGGCCAGCCGCGCGCTATCCGCGCGCACAAGGTTCGTGGTCTCCCAGGTCTCATTACATCGAGACCTGGGTTTCTTCAACAAGCTACAATCGAACGTGTCAGGGCACGACTTCAGTCGTGCCGAAAAGATCAAACAGAAGAAGAGGGCTTTAGCCCCTGCGGTGCGGCCAGCCGCTCGCTGTCCGCTCGCAGTAGGTTCCACCCCGCAACTTTCTACCTCCTCGAATTTGTCATCCTGAGCGAAGCGCAGCGAAGTCGAAGGACCTGCTTTTGTTCGTTCAGACCGAGTGTCCTAGGTCCGGATTTTCGGACTTGGGATATTCTTAAACCCGGCCATCAATCGTGTCAGGGCACGACTTCAGTCGTGCCGAAAAGATCAAATAAAAGAGGAGGGCTTTAGCCCCTGCGATGCGGAAACCTTCCAGGCCGGGCACCCCAAGTCCGGATTTTCAA
>Ga0187847_10000341_pt1 | contig 54650 bp, 51 predicted proteins | sample June2016WEW_4_10_FD_132458 | JGI IMG/M metagenome (GOLD analysis project Ga0187847, IMG submission 132458) | Peatland microbial communities from SPRUCE experiment site at the Marcell Experimental Forest, Minnesota, USA - June2016WEW_4_10 | ecosystem: Environmental > Terrestrial > Soil >...
GATAATAGTCTGCTGCGCTTCCTGAACATCCCTGATTCGCACGGGTCCCTGAGCCGCCATGTCTTCCTTGAGCATCTCGGATGCCCGGGCAGACATGAACGACGTGAAGTGGTTTTGAAGTTGCGGAGTACAGCCTTTGAGGGCCACCCGGAGTACCTTCTGGTCTATCTTACTGAGAACCTTCTTCATCCCCTCGGAATCCAGGTTGAGGAGGTCGTCAAACACGAACATCAGGTTTCGGATTGCCTGCCCTAGGTTGGCGTTTTCCTGGGTAATCTCATTCAGAATGACATCGCTCGTCGCCGCGTCAACCCGATTCAGGACTTCTACTACCGCTCGAACGCCGCCGAAGGACTCGAGGCTCGACTCTCCGAGTAGCCGCAGCCGGGAACTGAGAGTCTTAGCTATCTTGTTGACCACGTCCGGAGAGATCTGATCCAGCACGGCCATGCGGCTGACCACCTCGGCCCGCACTGTATCAGGCAGACCGATCAGCAATTTGGCGGCGTGGGAGGGGCCCAAGTGCGATAGAACTAACGCGATGGTCTGCGGGTGCTCGCGCTGAACCACCTTGGCCAAATGCTGCGGGTCGGCTTTTTGCAGCGTATCGATGCCTGCAGTCTGGGTCCCCAGCGACTTCAGGACGCGATCGGCTATGCGCTTGCCAGTTTCAGCTCCAAATGCCGCGATGAGAACCGATGTTGCGTACTCGACGCCCCCGGAACTCAGAAGCTGTCCATGGTCCAGTGCGTCCGCGAAGCGCTCCGAGACATATTGCCGTTCTTCGGATGTTGCGGTCGTTAGAAGGCTGATTTCGCGGGTCACCTCGTGGACCTCATCCTCCGACATGAGGCGGAGGCAGGCCGCGCAGTTTTCGTCACCGATGCTGGTCAGGAATATGGCCGCCTTCCGCACGCCCGTCATCTGGAACTTCGCAGGCGCGTTCGGCGGGGGCGCCGACGCAGACGGTGACGACGCTGGTGAGTTCATTGTTGCCATCCGATGTCAGCCACAGCACGTTCCTCGCCAAATGGGGCTGCCTCCGATGCCCGGCAGGATACGCAACCGTAAGAATACAGGTCTCTTTGTTTGTGTCTTTTCCGACTGTCAAGAAATTGACATGTCAACCACAATACAGGCGGGTCCGGTCTGAGGACGCAAGCCTGAGAGCCGCGCGCGAACCCGCTTGTTCGGCATTCTAATTGCTCGCTTCCTGGTCGGAAACCACCATGGCCCTGATTCGCGAAGCCTCACTCGATGCGGTAGAGAACTTTCGCGACCTATCCGTGGTCGTGGAAGCGCGCTTTGACGAGCGCTTGATGGATGTCCGGGAGGTTCTGGCGATCCAGCCCGACGCTGTCATTCCGTTAGGCCGGCCAGCCGGCGAAACGCTGAGTGTCTATGTCGGCAATGTGGCTCTCGCGTCAGCGGAAGTGATTGTCATCGAAGACCGCCTGGCCCTTCGCATTACCGAGTTCGAGAGGTTCGACCCGTGACGAATGACGGTACCCGCGGCAGTTCCGATGCCCCTGATGCTGAGGTGTCCACGCAGTCGATGGCTTCCTGGGCGGACTCCCTCGCAATCGTCCTAGAGTCCATGATCGGCTATCGCCCGACGGTCGAGTTCCACGCGTTGCCTGCAAAAGACTTGGCTAAAGGCTTGGACTGGTGGGGCCAGTCGTTGAGCATTCAAGAGGAACCATCGTTTTGGATCGGCATTCCGGCCGAATCCTGGGCCGATCTCGGGCGTTTGACTCTTGCCGCCCTTGGTGTCGAGAAGCCGACGGATAGTGATTCTACGTCTACGTGCCGCGACTTGATGGCTCAGACGAACTCATTGGTGGCCAGCGAGTTAGCCCGCCGCTTTGGAAAAGAGATCACGGGCGGCGAAGCCATTCCGGGCGGTCAGCCCCCTGCGGACGGAGCCACGGCTTTCGTCTGGTCTCTGGAAGCCGGACCGACGTCCCTGGAGGGAGCAGCGGTTTGGTCTGAAACAGTCCTTCGCCACTGCTCCGGTTCCATGGTGGACCCGGCCGCCCCCAAGACCGGCGCAGAGGAGGGTACACAAACTTCCGCCGGTGTGGCGCTGCGGTTCGACGGCCGGACCGTGGACTCCGTCCCCAAGCTCGACCTGAAGGTCAAGTTCATTCTGGGCCGCACCACCCTGCCTCTGCGCGAAGTGTGCAAACTGAACGTCGGCTCCGTGATTGAGCTGGACCATTCGGCCATCGAGCCCGCCGATGTCGTCATCCGCGACCGAGTGTTGGCTCGCGGCCAGGTAGTCGTCGTAAACGGCAACTACGGACTCAAGATTTTGCCGCACCAATAGTGAGAACTCGCCAAGGAGACTGCGCCTTGAAACATCAACTCAGCCAACAGGAAATCGATAGTTTCTTCGATGCCGCTACCGGTGCGCACCCAGCTACCGGCGCCGCCGCGGTCCCCTTCGATTTCCGTCGCCTTGACCGCATTCCGAAATCGCAGGTCAGCGCCATCCACCTCCTGCACGAAGCCTTCGTCAGCAACCTCAGTTCGAGTCTGACCGTGTACTTGCGCTCCTTCGTTTCAGGCACCCTCATCAGCGTTGAGCAGTTGCCATACTCCGACTTTGCGGCGGCCTTGCCCACGCCCACCTGCCTGGTCTACCTGAACATGGATCCCTTCCAGGGTCATGCGCTCATGGAATTCAATCCCAGCTTGATCGTGCCGATCCTGGACCTTGTGCTCGGTGGCAGCGGAAAGACCAAAGCCGAGATGGACCGTGAAATTACCGAGGTGGAGAAGACCTTGCTCGATGGCTTCTTCCATATCGTCACTAATGATCTGCGTGAAACCTGGAAGCCGGTTGGCGATGTGAGCTTCGCGATGAGCAGCATTGAGACTAGCCCCCAACTCTCCGGCAGATTCGTACCGACCGAAGCGGTAGTCGCTATCGCGATGGAACTCCGAATCGGAGAGACGGCGGGGATGGTGAACCTGGCGATTCCCTCCCTCACCTTGAAAACTATGGGGCAGAGGTTTGACCAACAGTGGACCAGCCATCGGGCGGAGAATCCTGCCATCGAGCTCGCCATTAAGCGAAAGCTGGCTCGTGACTTGAAAATGACCTTGGAATGCGAGTTCTCGCGCGTGAGCGCAAGCCTGGGCAATCTCTTGACTCTTTCTGCCGGTGACGTCCTTGTGCTGGGACCGGAGTTCGATGGAATTGTGGATATCCGGGTAAACGGAACCTCCAAATTCACAGGCTCCTTGGGCGTCTCCCCAAAGAACAGGTTGATGGTCGAGTTGAGGTAGGCCGGCCGGCCACAGCAAGCATCACCGATTTCACAGCCTTACGTGCAATACAATGAAATAGAAAGGCTTGGGCCCTTAGCTCAGCTGGTTAGAGCAGCGGACTCATAATCCGTTGGTCGAAGGTTCAAATCCTTCAGGGCCCACCACCTTCCATTCGCCTTCCACTCCCCGATACGGCCGTGATACGCTCTCCTTGTGCATACACGCGCCTTGCCCATTGCCTGCCTGTTCTTTGCGTGGCTTCTCGCCGCGCAGGACCGGCCGCTCACTTCCCTGCCCTACACGCCGAGCCTCGAACTGAAATTTCTCGATCGCACGGCTGACCCGTGCGTGGATTTCTATCGCTTCTCCTGCGGCAGTTGGAACAAGCTGAATCCGATTCCGCCCGACCAGGCGAGCTGGAACGTCTACCGCAAACTGTCCACCGAGAACATGCAGTACCTGTGGGGAATGCTCGAAGAGTATGCCAGGCCGGCGCCGGGCCGCACGCCTAACCAGCAGAAGATCGGCGATTATTTCGCCGCTTGCATGGATGAGGCCGCCATCGAGAAAGCCGGCGCGCGCCCGCTGGAGGCGAGCTTGGGCGAGATCGCCTCCCTCAAGAGTGCCGGCGATCTGGCGCCGCTCCTGGCGCGGCTGCACCTGGTTTCCGGCTCGGCTCTTTTCGGCTTCGGCTCGAATCAGGATTTCGCCGACTCCGAACAGGTAATCGCCTTCGCCGGCGCGGGCGGACTGGGCCTGCCCGACCGCGACTACTACGTCAAGACCGACACCAAATCCATCGAGACACGCGAGCGCTATCTCGATCACGTGGCTCGCATGTTCGGCTTGTTGGGCGATCGGCCGGCGGCCGCGCGCGCGGAGGCCGCCACCGTAATGGCGATCGAAACCGCGCTGGCCAAAGCGTCGCTCACCCGCGTGGAGCTGCGCGACCCGTACAACCTGTTCCACAAGTTGTCAACCGCCGATCTCGAGAGGCTGATGCCGCATTTCGACTGGCCGCAATACTGGCAGACCATTGGCCTCGCCGTGCCCGCGGTGGTCAACGTGACCGAGCCCAAGTTCTTCGGCGAAGTCGATACGTTGATCAAGACGCGTCCCACGGCCGATTGGAAGACCTACCTGCGCTGGCACCTGGTGAACGATCGCGCGGCCTACCTCGGCAAAGCGTTCGTCACCGCGGATTTCGATTTCTACAGCAAGTACCTGCGCGACGTGAAGGAGATGGAACCGCGCTGGAAACGCTGCGTGCGGCGCGTGGATCGGGACCTCGGCGAAGCGCTGGGCCAGGTGTTCGTGGAAAAGACATTCACTCCCGAGACCAAGGCCAGCGCCGTCGCCATGACGCGCGAAATCGAAAAGACCATGGAAGCCGACATTCGGCAGCTCACCTGGATGGGCGAAGCGACCAAGCAGAAGGCGCTCGATAAATTGCACGGCGTGGTGAATAAGATCGGCTATCCGAACCAATGGCGCGACTACAGTTCGGTCGTCATCGCGCCCGATGACTACGCGGGAGACGCCGCCCGCTGCGACGCTTTCGAAAATCGGCGGCAGCTCGCCAAGATCGGCAAGCCGGTGGATCGCGGCGAGTGGGGAATGACGCCGCCCACCGTCAACGCCTACTACGACCCGCAGATGAACGACATCAACTTTCCGGCCGGCGTGCTGGAGCCGCCGCTTTACGATCCGAAAATGGACGACGCGCCCAACTACGGCAACACCGGCGCCACCATCGGCCACGAGTTGACGCACGGTTTCGACGACGAGGGCCGCCAGTTCGACGCCAAGGGCAACCTCAAGGATTGGTGGACCAAGCAGGATGCCGACGCTTTCGTCGCGCGCGCCGCGTGCGTTTCCACGCAATATTCCGAATACACCGTGATCGACGACATCAAGATCAACGGCAAACTGACGCTCGGCGAAGATGTAGCCGACCTGGGCGGCACGCTGCTGGCCTACATGGCGTGGAAGGACGCGACCAAGGACCAGAAACTCGCGCCGATCGACGGATTCACTCCCGACCAACGTTATTTCATCGGCATGGCGCAATGGGCGTGCGGCGACGAGCGGGCGGCCAACAAGCGCCTGCACGCGCTCACCGATCCGCATTCGCCCGAGCAATACCGCATCAACGGCGTAGTTTCCAACATGCCGGAGTTCGCCAAAGCTTTCGCATGCAAGCCGGGCCAGCCGATGGTGCGCTCGAACGCCTGCCGCGTGTGGTGAGCTGAAACGCATCGCTCGGCGCCGCAGGAATTGTGGGGCGGGTCCCCTGACCCGCGCCGAGCCCCCCGGCTCGGCTGCCGGATTCCGGCGGGCCGGCGCGAGTGAGGGCTAGCTTCGCCACAATCGCGGTCCGATAATCCTGAGAACTAGCGCCCACCCGCGGCACTACCTGACATCCAATGGCACGAACGTTGGTAGTGGCGCTGGCCGGCTTGGGCTTGCCGCTGGCGCTGGCGGCCGCCGAGCCGGGTTTCAAGGTCGAACTGGTGGGCGGAACGCCGGGCCAGTTCCCCGCCCGGGCCAGCATCCGGCTGGACCTCTCCGATGCCGATTCCATGCTGTTGCGCGCGGACAAAAGCGAGTTGCGCGTGTCGTATCAAAAGGTCAACACGCTCGAATACGGCCAGACCGTCAGCCGGCGGTACGCCGCTGCCGTGCTGATTTCCCCGGTGCTGCTGTTGAGCAAGTCGCGCAAGCACTTCGTAACGCTCGGGTTTACCGACGGCGAGGGGAAGCAACAGGCGCTCGTGCTGCGCGTGGATAAGGGCGACATACGCAGCGTGCTGGCCGGCCTGGAAGCGCGCACCGGCCGGCGCGTCGAGTTCCTGGATGACGATGCGCGCAAGGCGGGCAAAGGATGAAATCGTTCCTTCTATTGGCAACCGTGTTGGCAGCGCCTCTGGTAAGCGTTGCGGGAGATGACGCGGCTTCCACCATCGAAGCCGGCAATCTGCGGCAGTTGCTCTCCGTCCACCGCATTTACGTCGACCGGCTCACCGGCGGCGATACCGCCGCACAAATGCGCGACATCCTGATCAGCAGCCTGGCCGCTTCCAAGCTTTTCGTCCTCACCGAAAAGGAGGAGCGCGCCGACGCCGTCCTCCGCGGTGCGGCCGAGGACCTGGTCTTCACCGAGACCCACCAATCGTCCGACGGCATCAACGCCCACATGAGCCTCAGCAATCGTACCGGCTCCGGATACAACTCCTCCAAAGGCAGCGCAGCCGGCCTGGGAATCGGCGACAACGAATCCGACCGTTCCGCCGAGCGGCGCCATGAGGCGCTGGCTGCCGTCCGCCTGGTCAATAAGGATGGCGACGTGATCTGGTCCACCACCCAGGAAAGCCTCGGCGCCAGGTTCCACGGCGCCAGCGCCGACGTGGCCGAGAAGATCACCAGCCAACTGAAGGAAGACTTCGACCGCGCCGGGAAGCCGCGTTAGGTGTTGCTGGTCGAGCCGGCCCGCGGCGCTCGACCGCGCGGTCCTCTTTGTCCATCCGTCGCAATGACCGCTCCCCGACGGTCGCGGCTCCAAAAGCAATCGGAGCCGCGACCACAATCGGAGCCGCGACCGAAGGGAGCGGTCAAGCTTCGTCCGGATGCGCTTTGCCAAACCCTTATTGTGCCGCACCAACCCGAGCACCGTGGCGCGGCTTGCCCGTGCACCATCCGGGGCCGTCAGGCCTGCAGAGCCGAGAGTCATCTCGGCTTTTCCTTCTCGCCGCGCCGGCGCGACTTTCAACCGAGCGGTCAAGCTTCGTCCTGATATTCCCTGTCAAACCCCTACTGTGCCCGGACCGGATGGAAACCCTCAGCTTCGAGCGCCGCTTTTGCCTTGGCAAGCGAAGCATCATCCGGGTATGGTCCCACCAGCACTTGTGTCAAGCTGGGCCTGTACGCTCGGACAGGGTACGCAACCGCCGGAAAGCCCCTGCCCCGAAGTGATTGGGCATCGGACCCCGCCGCATCGCTGGCGCCTGTCATCACCTGCCAATAAGCCCCGTGCGACGCCGGCGCCGCAGTCATATGGAAGTCGTCCGTCTTACCGGTGTCGGTGAACTCGGCCTCGATGTCGTATCCCAACCCGTCGATGTGCGTATAGCGCCACACCTGTCGCAACACATTCTTCGTCATGCTAACCGAAATCTGATCCGGTGGGCCGTACGTAATGTAAATGCGGCCGCGATCGGTCTTCCACCCGGGCACGCTCGATGCGAAATGCTCGTTCGCGTAAGCGATGCGGCGGTAGTATTCCTGCTTGAATACGTTCGGCCCGCTGCCTGGCGGGTCGCGCCGCTGCCAGAACTTCTCGATGAACTGGTCGCGGTCCGCATCGGAATTCAAGGCGAGAAAGTCGCGCCGTTCCTGGTCGGTGATAAGGTACGCCACGTCTTCGTTCAACCACTTCTGATAAGCCAACCCGAGTTCGGCCGGGGACTGTGGCCGTGACGATTGCCCCGCTTGCGCGAGCGCACCCTCGTTCCCCTGGCCCCAGTACTTCGATGCGCGCGCCACGCCGATCGCCACTCCCTGTTCGAATTCCTTCTCCACTTTCTCCGCCTGCTGCAGTTCCTTCTCGATTTCCGCGAACGACTGATCGCTGAACGCCGCGCGCGCCTTCTGCAAAGCCTGGTCCGCCCGTGCGAGCTGTTGCTGTTCCTGCCGGAGCGCTTCATCGACCTTGCCGTTGCTGAGCTCCTGCAATTGCTTCTCGACTTCCTGGAGTTGCTGCGATTTTCCCGCCTGCTGCGCCGCCAATCGCTTGAGCAGCGTTGCCATCCGCTGCTCGTCGAGAAGTTCATGCGATTCGCCCGCGCGAGACTCAAACTCCTTGAGCGTGGCTTCCATTTTCCGCATTTGCTCCTCCGCTTGCGCGAAATCGCCGGAATGGCCGTCACCATTCCGCAGGGAGCGCTGGATTTCCGCGGCATTGCGCCGGAGCGTTTCCTGCGCCTGCTTGATCGCCTGCTCCGCCTCCTTGATTTCCTGCTGTCTTCCCGCCAGCGCCCCTTCCAACTCTTCGAGACTCCGGCGCGCCGGCTCAATTCCCTGCGCCGGTTCCTGCTTGTCCGCGGCCGATTCCGCCGGCGCAGGCGCCTGCGCAAAGCTCCTGGCGGGCGGCCACATCACCAATGCGGTGGCAACGGCAGCCACCAGCACTAACGCTCCCGCCAGCGCTGAGGCTCGGGCGGTCGGAATCCGCTCCGGCGCGGGCTCTCCTAACAGTCTGCGTATGCGTCTCACCAGGTTTCCTCCATTGGCCGCCGCTGCGGCATAGCCGGCCACCCACCGGCTTTGCTCCAGCGTGGTCAGCGCCGCCGCGTATGCCCGCGCATCGGGCCGCAGCGCCACCACCACGTCGTCACAAGCATACTCACGCTCGGCGCGCACCACCGCGCTGATCCACCACGCTGCCGGGTGGAAAAAGAACAAGCCTTCGATCAAACTCTGTGCGATGCCGACCAGGTAATCCGCGCGCCGGATATGAGCCAATTCGTGGATCAAGATGGCCTCCACCTGTTGCACGCTCAGGCCGGCCAGTGCGCCCAGCGGCATCAGAATCACCGGACGCCAGTAGCCGATCACTTGCGGCACGCCGGCCAGACAGGATTCGAGCAACTCGACCGGTTGCGAAACGCGCACCGCCGCGGCAAGTTCGCCAAGGCGCTGTTGCCACTCCGGCGGCGCCGCGCACACGCCGCACCGCCGCATGCGGTCGACGCGCACCCATCCCGCCAGGCGGAACGCGTAAAACAGAATCACGCCACTCATCCATACTGGCGCCAGCCACGCCAGCCAATCGACAGGCGCAGCCGGCGCGCCCTGGGCGATCACCGGAGTGAAGACCATTCGCGGCGCCGGCGCCGGCAGTACCGCGATCGAATGGCTTCTACCCAGCGAAAGCGCCAGCGTAATTCCGAATGCGACCGGCAGGGCCAGCAAACAGGCCGTGGCCGCCTGGTGGCGCCAGCGCGAGCTTCGCTCCTCGCCCAGAAACAGCAGAACCCGAAGTGCCGCGGCAACCACCGCGCCTTGCCACAAGAAATGCGCCAGCGCGCGCCCCAGCGCATGCGCGAGCGGCGCGGCGAGCCACAGATCGAGTCTCATGGCTTGTCCTCATATCCCCCGACCAGTTTGCGCAGTTCGGCCAGTTCCGCCGCCGAAGCCTTCCGCGCCGCCAGCGCTCCCACCAGTAGGCTGCTGGCCGAGCCGGCGAAAGCCCGCTCCAGCAAATCGCCCGCCAGTTGCCGCTGCGTCCATTCGCGCGGACGGCTGGCGGAGTAAATGTGCGCCCGCTGCTTTTCGTCGCGCTTCACCAGTCCTTTATCGGTCATGATTTGCATCAGCTTCAAGACCGTGGTGTAGTGCGCCGGGCGGCGGCGGGAAATGGTGGAATGCACGTCGCGGACTGTGGCCGGTCCTCGGCTCCACAGCACCGTCAGAATTTCCAGTTCGGCATCGGTAGGCCGCGGCAGTTCGTTCGATTTTGCCATCTACGAAGACCTTACTACGAAAACATTCGTTGGTCAAGGGTTTTTGGTGGGGCGCGCTTTAGCTTGCCCAAGAAACACCAAAGGCACGATGAGCCACGGATGAACACAGATGGACACCGATTGAAAAGAACTGTTTTATCCGTGTTCATCCGTGTTCATCGGTGGCCCAAGGATTCTTGCCGGACTTTTTCAGCAGCCTCTTTAGCTTTGCCGCTGGTCTCTATAATCGAAGCATGCCTCTCGCCCGCGGGGCCCTCGCCGCCCTGCGCATTCTGCTGCTGGCCTGGATCGTCATCCTCTGGGCGCCGCTCGCCACCGAAAAAACCGGCCCCGACCGCGCGGGTAACCTGACCGCCAATCCTTCGTTCGAAATTCTCACCGAACCCAACGCGGCCGGTCAGGCATTCGCCGGTTGGGAAGACTCGAAAGCCGAAGGCGGCTGTTCGTTCGCGGTTGGCCTGGTGGCGCACACAGGCCGCACCTCGGCGCTGCTCGATTGCGCATCGGCCGGCGAAATCCGCCTCGGCCAGCAACGCGAGTTCGCGCCCGGCCGTTATTCGATCGGTGCCTACCTGCGTGGCCTCGACATTGCGCGCGCCGGAGCGAATAGCGCCATCGTATTCGCCTTCAATGGCCGGCGCATCGACATAAACATAACCGGCACTTTCGGCTGGACGCGATTGACTTACGTCGCCGACATCGAGAAACGAACCCGCACCGGTCCCTCATTTGAACTGTCTGCGCCAGGCTTGCTGTGGATTGACGACGTATCGATCGAGCGCGTCGGCGCCGGCGTCCCACTGTCCGGCTCCGCCGAGTGGGGCGGCCAGGAAGCGCCCATCGCGCCTCCGGGCCCGCTCGGCCGTGGCGAAGTCCATTGTCCCAAGTGCCGTTTCCGGAATATGCCCGCCTGGCAAAGATGCTACGCCTGCGGCGCCACACTTGCGGTCACGCCAGCGCAAAATGCCGGGCCGGCAGAGAGAGTGGTGACTTCCTTCGAACAAAGCAATCCCTTCACCGGCGGCGTGGTGGTGGAGGAACACGGACACGGCGGCCGGAAAGCGCTGCGCATCGACAAGGGCTACGTTGCGATGCGCCAGCCGCAGGATTGGTCCGGCTATGACGTGCTCCAGATGGACTTGTATACGGAGGCGCGCGACCCGCTGCCGATCGCGCTCGAATTCTGGGATAGCGGCACCACCGGCTACTGGAGCCGCGTCAATTACAACGCCGTCGCGCCGCCCGGCGCGAGCACGCTGACGATTCCGCTGCGGGACCTGGCAGTCGGCGAGCGGAACCGCCCCGGGCGCAACCTGATGCTCGGCGCCATCACTCGCGTAGTGGTGTCTTTGGGCGATGCGCCGGCCGCGCCGCTCTTCCTCTCCAGGCTGCGGCTGGAACGCGACACAGCCATCGAAGGGGCCCGGTTTGACGGGCTAATCGCGTTCGCTCTCGGCGACGGACCGGCGATGAATGGCTTCACCGCCATTACCCCCGCCACGCTCTACAATCCCGGCCGAGGCTACGGCCTGAAGCAAGCGCGCATCTGGCGGCCGTTGGACGCCCTCGATTCGGACCCGTTGTACCGGCGGTCTCTCGCCATCGAATCGGGCGGCCTGGCGGTGGATCTGCCGAACGGCAAATACCGCGTCTTCGTCAACATCGACAGCCCGGCGGGATTCTGGGGCGAATACCAGATCTATCGCGACCGCTCCATCCGCGCGCAAGGCAAAGTGGTGCTTTCCGAACACCAGGATTTCGCATCGTTCCGGAGGAAGTATTTTCAATTCTGGGATCGGGACGATCTGCCGACCGACAACACTTTCGATAAGTACGACCGCGCGCACTTTCACGGGAAGCTGTTCGACGTGTCCGTCACCAACGGCCAACTGTACTTGGAATTCACCGGCGAGAACCGGGCTTCGAGCGTTTCCGCCATCGTCATTTTTCCCGTGGCCCAGGCCGCCCAGGGCGCGCGTTTCCTCGACGCCGTGCGGCAAGAGCGGCGCTTCTATTTCGACAACGCACACAAGCGCGTGCTGCACCGGCCGGTCGGTGACGCTCCCCAGCCAACCGCGGAGGATGCCGCGCGCGGGTATCTGGTGTTCCATCGCGATTTCATGCGGGACGTGTACTATGACGACACGCCCTTCCCCGGCGAAGTGATGAACGAGCTGACCGCGGAAGCCTTCCCCGGTCAAGACACGCCGGTACCGGTTTCGATCCTGCCGTTGAGGGATTTGGGCCGCGGCGCCGTCACGGTCAGCGCATTGAGCGGACCACGCGCCACCATTCCAGCCGCCGCGATCGACGCCGGATATGTCTCCTACCGTCTCAGCCGTGTGACGATGGATGGCGCCGTCTATACAATCGCGCCGCGGCTCATCGTTCCGCGAAACAGCGTCGACATGCCGCAGCGCCTGGCGCGGACCTTCTGGTTGACCATCCACACGCCGGCCGCCACAAGCCCGGGTGAATATATAGGCCAGGTGATCTTCACTTCGCAGAAGGGCGCGCCACTGCGGATTCCGCTGCGGTTCACCGTCCACAAAGGCACGCTCGACGCCGCGGATATTCCGGCCGGTCCCTGGGGCGGCGCCATCGGCATACCCTGGTTCGCCGGCGATCCGGCCACATCCGCCTTCGGCTCTGAAATGACCGCCAAGAGCCTGCGCTCCCTGCGCGCGCACGGCTTCACGATGTTTTCCGGCATTCCGCACGTTGTCTACCGGGGCTTTGCGAACGACGAACCAGTGCTCGATTTCGATCTCGCGGATCGCGAAATGCGGGACGCCAAGAGCCTTGGGTTTCTGGCCGTCAATTCCTACGGCGCCGGCGTAATCGGCTTGGACCCTTACCAGCGGGACACCGCGAAAATGATCGAAGCCGGCTTCACCGATTACAGCGGCTTCATCAAAGCGATTTACTCCGATATCGAACAGCACGCTCGGGAAAATGGCTGGCTGCCCGTGTACTGGAATCTCGGCGATGAGCCAATCGGCGACGCGATCCGCCAATCCACCGACAATGCCGAGGCTTACCGCCGCGCGTTCCCGGTGGCTCCGCCCCTCTTCACCGCGGCCCTGAGCCTGCAAGGGCGCGGTGAAAGCGACCCGGATTTCGTTCTCGCGCGTACGCTGGGCGTTCCCGCTCTGGCTTCCTACAGCGAACGGGAAATCGGCCTGCTCCGCCAGCGCGGCGGCGGGTGGGGCGCCTACAACGGCGGCAATCGCTGGACCTACGGCGTACATCTCTACAAAGCCGCCAAACAGTTCGGCTTGCAGTTCCGCCTGGCCTGGCATTGGAACGCGGTGGCGGGCGATCCCTATTACGCTCTCGATTGCCGTGAGGACGATTATGCTTGGGCCAACGCGGCGCCGGATGGCCAGCTCGTTCCATCGGTGGAGTTCGCCCGCATCAGCGCCGGCCTCGACGATTACCGCTTGCTGGTGACTCTGGCGCGATTGGCCCAAGCCAGGCGCGGCTCGCCCGCCGCGATGGCAGCGCAACGTTTGATCGCCACCCGTATGGCGGCCTTTCATTTGGAGGACCGCGATCACGACCGCCTCTTCGGCGTCGACGATTGGGCCGCGTTTCGCCGCCAGCTCGTGAATGCGATCGAGACGCTCGAATAGCTGCCGCACCGGTATCATGAAAGGATCCGAGTTCTCAAAACCAATGACCAACGCATTTATAGAGGAACAGCCGCTCCCGCTCTGGGAACGCTACGCCGACCAGTTTCCGGTTCGCCGGAATCTCATTTATCTCAACCACGCCGCCGTGGCGCCGCTATCCAGGCCGGCGGCCGAAGCCATGCAGAACTTGGCCGATGACTGCACCCGCTTCGGCAGCCTGCATTACGACCAATGGATGACCGCCTACGAAGGCCTGCGCGTGGCGGCCGCGCGGTTGATCGGAGCCGGCCGTTCGGAAATCGCGCTGGTGAAGAACACCTCGGAAGGAATCGCAACCGTGGCGCTGGGCCTCGATTGGAAGCCCGGCGACCGCATGGTCGGTTTTCGCGAGGAGTTCCCCGCCAACTTCTACCCGTGGAAGCGCCTCGAAGCCACGGGCGTGACCGTCACCTGGCTGAGCGTCACCGATCCCCTCGAGCGGATTGAGGCCGCTTGCCGCGGCGCGCGCCTGCTGGCCATCAGCTTCGTGCAGTTTCTCACCGGCTACAGGGCGCCGCTCGAAACCATCGGTGAGATTTGCCGGCGCAACAACTGTATCTTTTTGGTGGATGCCATTCAAGGCTTAGGCGCGTTTCCCATCGATGTCGAGGCCTGTCATATCGATGCCCTGGCCGCGGATGGGCACAAGTGGCTGTTGGGCCCGGAGGGTTGCGGCATCCTCTACGTTCGGCAAGCCCTTCAGGACCGCATCGAGCCGGTGGAATTCGGCTGGACCAACGTCGCCGGCTATGCCGATTACGCATCCCGCGACATGACCCTGCGCAAGGATGCGGGCCGGTATGAGTGCGGTACGCTAAATACTATTGGATGCTTTGGTTTACGGGCGGCAATGGAGTTCCTGCTCGACGTCGGCGTGGGAGAAATCGCCCCGGTTGTCCAGAATCTCGGCGACCGCATCGCGGCCGGAGTCAAAGCCCTCGGATACGAGGTTCTGGGAGAGCGAACGCCCGCCAGTGGCTCCGGAATCGTCAGCTTCCGCAAACCCGGCCTGGACGCCCGCTTGATCGTCAGCCGCTTGCGCGAGGCCGGAATCTCCTGCGCTCCACGCGCCGGCTGGGTGCGCACATCCCCCCATTTCTATATCAGCCCCGCCGATATCGACCGCATGTTGTCCGAACTGCCATAGTGGCGCGGCCTCTCAGGCTGCAGAGCCGAGACTCGTCTCGGCTTGTTCTTGTTCGCTGGGCCTTGTCCTATTCTGCGGGAAGCCCGCCCCTACGCCAGCCCCTGCTCTAGGTCCGCAATGATATCCTCGGCGTCTTCGATGCCTACCGAAAGCCGCACCAGGTTTTCGCGGATGCCCACACGCTCGCGATGCTTGGGAGAGAGTTCGCGGTGCGAGCTCATCGCCGGATAGAGGATCATGCTGTGCACGTCGCCCAGCGAAGTGGCGCGCACCACCAGATGCAGCCGGTCCAGGAAGCGGAAGATTTCCGGCCGTCCGGCATCGCGAATCTCGAAGCTGACCATCGCGCCATAAAGGCCGGTGGCGAACAAGCGCCGGATGGCGGCGGCGTCGGCGTGCACCGGATCGCCGGGGAAATGCACACGCGCCACGCCCGGGTGGCTGCCCAGCCAGGATGCCACGCGGCAGGCGTTAGCGCACTGGCGTTCCATGCGCAGCGGGAAGGTCTTGATGCCACGCATGGAAAGGTAGCTCTCAAACGGTCCGAGCACGGGGCCGACGATGCGCGCCAGCGTTCGCAGGCAATCGAAATGAGCGTCGTCCGTGACCACCACCCCGCCCAGCACGTCGCCGTGTCCGGCCAGATACTTGGTGAGGCTGTGCACGGAGAAGTTCGCGCCCAAGTCGAGCGGCCGCACGATCAGCGGCGTGGCGAACGTATTGTCGACCACCAGCGCGGCGCCCGCGGCCCGCGCGATTTCTGCGATCTTGTCGATCTCGCCCACACGCAGCAACGGATTCGAGATTGTCTCCATCAGGATGCAGCCCGGCTTAGCCTGACTGACCGCCGCTGCCACCGCCTCCAGGTTGCAGATATCGACGAAACGCACCTCCACGCCGCGCGGCTCCAGCACATTGAGCAGCAGCTTGGTGGAAGCGCCGTAGAGCGCATCGGCCGCAACGATGGACGCGCGCCGGTCGGTGAGCGCGGTCTCGACCGCCATTTGCACGGCCAACATTCCCGAAGCGCAGGCCAGCGCGCCATGGCCGCCTTCGAGCGACGTCACCAGTTCCTCCAGCGCCGCCGCCGTCGGATTGTCGTAGCGGGCGTAGGAGTAGCCGGGCTGCTCCATGCCGATTACGCGGTCCAGTTCCTCGGTGGTGTCATAAGAGAAGCTCGACGCGGTGTAAATGGGCGTCGTCACCGGAACCGCGCCGGTAGGCTTGCGCCGGTCGCCCGCGTGAACCGCTTGCGTGTGGATCTTCACCGCTGTTTCCTTTTCCAGCGCACGCCGGACTTGGTGTCTTCGAGAATGATGCCCTGTTCGAGCAACCGGTCGCGAATTTGATCGGCTCGCGCGAAGTCGCGCGCTTTCTTGGCGGCGTTTCGCTCGGCGACCTTCGCTTCGATGTCGGCGTCCGACGTGCCGGCGCTTACGCCGCCCGGTTTCAGTACGTCGAAGACTCGGTCGAATTGCTCGAAAAACTTGAGCGCCGCCGCCCGGTTATCCGCGCCGAACTGGCCGGCGTCCATGGCACTATTGGCGTCGCGCATGTATTCGAATGCGGCCGCCAACGCTTCTGCCGTGTTCAGGTCGTCGTCCAGGCTGTTGACAAAGGCCCGCGCGGCGGCCTCGGTGCGCGCCGCCATTTTGTCGTCGCCGCCCTCCGGCAAGTCCTCCGTGTCCAGCCGCAGTTTGAAATTGCGCAGCCTCTCAATGGCCATCCGCGCCGCTTGCAGGCCGTCGAAAGTGAAGTTCAACGATTTGCGGTACGGCACCGAGGCCAGCAGGTAGCGAATCGCTTCCGGCTCGTAGCCGCGCCCGATGAGATCGCGCAGGGTGAAATAATTGCCCAATGACTTGGCCATCTTCTGGCCTTCCACCATCAGAAACTCGGCGTGCAGCCAGAAGCGCGAAAACTGTTTTCCGGTCAGCGACTCCGATTGGGCAATCTCGTTTTCGTGATGCGGAAAAATCAGGTCGACTCCGCCCGCGTGTATGTCCAGCGTCTCGCCCAGGTACTTGATGGCCATCACCGAGCACTCGATGTGCCAGCCAGGCCGTCCCTCGCCGATCGCCGTATCCCAATAGAATTCGCCTTCCTTCGGCGCCTTCCATAGAGCGAAGTCGCGCGCGTCGGCCTTTTCGTATTCGTCCACGTCGACCCGCGCGCCAGCCAGGTTGCCGCTGAAATCGTTGTGCGAAAGCTTGCCGTAACCCGGAAACGTGGCGATACGGAAGTAAATCGAGCCGTCGCTCGAGTACGTGTGTTGGCCCGCGGTGAGCCGCGCAATCGCATCCGCCATGTCGCCGATGTGGTCGGTGGCTTTCACCAGGTGCTCGGCCACCTCCAGTCGCAGCGTGGCGCAGTCCTCCAGGAACGCTTGCGTGTAGATGGCCGTGTATTCGCTCAGCGTCTTTTTTTCGGCTGCCGCGTTGCGGATGATCTTGTCATCCACGTCGGTGATATTCATCACGTGATCCAGGCCGTAGCCGCTGGCCCTCAGCCATCGCCGCAGAATGTCGACGAACGTGAAGGTGCGGAAGTTGCCGATGTGAGCGTAGCTGTAGACGGTCGGACCGCAGGTGTACAAACGCACCGTGTTATCGCGCGCCGGGTGAAACTCCTCGACGCGTTGCGAGAGTGTGTTATAAAAGCGCAGCGCCATAATTGCAGGGAAATCTCATCGTAGCAGAGCAGGGCAAAACCGGGCACACCGTGCGCCGAGGGGGGCGTGTGGCGCGGGACAAAACTCTCCACTCTCAGTGAATTCGCGCGAGTTGCTGAGGGGTACGCAAGGCTCCGCTTGGCCGGAGGCTTTGTATCAGGGCACGCCTTCAGGCGTGCCGAACAATCGAGGAATAACCCTGGGCTTCAGCCCCTGCGAACCCAGCGGCTGAAGCCGATGACTACCTGCCTTGCGGCACGGATGAATCCGTGCCCTGATACAAGTCCGGGCTGCCAGCTCCGGTTCCAATTACCGCAGAGGAAAGTCGGCGAACTTGCCCGTGCAGGCGTTCTTCACGCTCTTCCCGGCACTGCCGGAGACCGTCACGTCCGTGCCTGTCACATTGAGATTGAACGCGCCCGGCCCGGCCGTCACCTCGGCATGCTTCGCCCGCACCTGGATGCTCGCCGGATCGTCGAACAGGACGCCATCCAACTGAATCCCCAGGCGATGCCCCGCATCCAGACCCTCCAGCGTCACCGTGCCACCGCCTTCCACGCGCACATCGCGCAGGATGATGTGGCGGAAGACCGGCGGCTTGCCATCTTCCTTGCTGACATGCGCGCTGTAGTTGGTGTCCATCAGAATCGGATTGGCCGTGTCGCGGATGCAGACATCTTCGAACCGAACGCCCTCAACCAGCCCGCCGCGCGTGATGTTCGATTTGATACGCAGACCGTTGTCGGCGCCGTCGATGGAAAGGTCCGCCACGCGAATGGCGCTCGCGCCGCCGTCCGTAGGGCTGCCGATCGACATGCCGTGCCCCGTATAGAAGTGGTTGTGCACGATGCTCATGTGGGTGGTTGGCGCGCCCGCCGGCGCTTTGATCGCCACCTGGTCGTCGCCCGTGTGAATGTAGCAGTACGCAATGGTCACGTTGGTGGAGTTGCCGGGATCGATGCCGTCGGTGTTGCGCGCACGCTCCGGCGACCAGATTCTGACGCCCCACACCGTGAATCCACTGCCGCCGTTGTAACCCACGTGAAAATTCGGCGAGTTCATCAGCGTGATGCGGTAGAGGGTGAAGTTGTCGCAGCGGCGCAATTCGATCAGCCGCGGATTGTTCTGGCTGCCGCCCGCTCGGGCCATGTCCGCCAGGTTCCACCAACTGATGCTCTGCCCGAGAATCGTCTCCCCGCCGCGCCCATCGATCACGCCGTCGCCCATGACGCCCGCGTCAGCCACGCCATCGCCATCGATCAACGCTTTGCAGCCGTGGCCTTCCGGGGTGATGGTGCCGCAGACCCCCGGCTTTAGGTCGTATTCGCGCGGGTTCCGCAACGCGAACAGATACGTGCCGCGCGCGACCACCAGGACGACGCCGCGCCGCAATTCGAGCGGCCCGGAGAGAAACGCGTCGGTCCTCTCCGAAACCCGATCGAGCACCACGGCGCGGCCGGCCGGGCACGCGTCCAGCGCCGCCTGGATGCGCGCCGTGTCCGGCTTGCTTTCGTCCTCTGGCGCGATGGAAGCCGCGGCGCGCCCAATCTTCGCTTTGAGCGTCTCGCAAGCGGGCGGAATCGAAGGCTCGACAACCTTTCGCGTATCCTGGGCGGCGGCCAGCGCGGCGAAACAAGTCCCCGCAAACGCGGCAGCCAGCAGCTTCATATCGATTTACCGATTATCGTCTAACCTGGCCAGCCATTTCACCGCCAGGTGCTTTTTGACTTTCCGCCTGCCCTCGGGTATACTACGGAATCCCGCGCGTGTCCGCCTTCCCCCCGAGCATGTGCAACTTTTGGGACTGGATGAGCGTCTTATTGTGTATCCGGCCAGCCGGGTGAGTGAAAGCGAAATGAATACCAACAACAAGAACGGGCCGAAGCTAAAGCTTTCGACTTACCGCCAGCTCCTGGAGCGGAAGGCCGAAGAGGTCCGCGGCAGCATGTCCGCGCAAAAGGCAGCGCAAGTGGTGGCGCGCCTCGATGTTCCGTCGGATGAAGGGGACTTGAGCCAGCAGCACCACGAAGAGTGGATTTTCCTCAACCGCAATACGCTCGACATGAAGTTGTTGCGCGAGATTTCCGACGCTCTCCGCCGCCTCGAAAGTGGAGCTTACGGGGTCTGCCCCGAATGCGAAGCTCCGATTTCCACCAAGCGGCTCGATGCGGTGCCCTGGGCGCGCTATTGCGTAACCTGCCAGGAGCGGATTTCCGACCGTTTGGCCCACGGCGAAGAAGTCGACGAGTACCAGGAAGCTTGATGCATCTGGCCGATCTGCGTAAGCTTTCCATCAAACAGAATACCCGCATCCACTTTGCGCTGGCCGGCGGTCTGGAGTGCGTCGTCACCGAGCACGGGATCGCCCAGGTGCCCGGCTTGCGCGGCGTTCCCAAATTCAACCTGGAGAGCGAGCTGGCCGCGGTTCGCGAGTTTCGCTTCGAACCGGCCGGCGAGCCGGACCGCAAGCACCCTGCCCCCATCCGCTCGCTCACACGCGACGAAGTCGCCCGCCTGCTCGGCCCCGCTTCCGCTACCGCCTCTGCCGCGCAGCACGAAGACGAATAGCCGCCGCCGTCAGTCTAACCCCGTCACGCCCCGGCTGTCTTGCACGCTCACGTGGCTGCCATCGCCCGTTTGAATCCGCGTGTTGGTGAACTTCCACCCATCCGCGTTCCGAATGCTGCCGGCGGTCTTGGTCGCGATGTCCAGATCCTGGAACGTGAAATTCCGCAACGGCGAATCCGCATAAGAGCTCACCGCAAACGCGCGCCCGGCCCCGGCCGCCTGGATTCCCGAGATTTCGACGTTGCGGATGTGCGGCAGTCCCAACTCCGGCGGCACCGGCGTGAGCAGCACGCGCCAATAGTCCGGCAGGTTAGTGATGCCCTCCGGCACTTTCGCGTAGCTGTAACTGGGGTTCCAGTTCAGTTCCACGCCAATCGCCACTCTGATGTCGTGCATGTCCATGTCATGGATGACGATGTTCTCCACCGTGCCCCCGCGCGTGCTGGCGGACTTGAACAGAATCCCGTTCGACACCGTTCCCAACACGTGGATGCGGCGAGCCTCCACGTCGCGGATGCCGCCGGAAGTTTCGCTGCCGAAGGTCACCCCCGCCGCGCCCGCGCGAACCGTATTGTCCCGGAGGACGACACGCTCGGTGGGCCGGTTGACGCGCAGCCCGTCGGAATCGCGTCCCGCCTTCAGGCAGATGGCGTCGTCGTTGCACTCGATGTCGCAATGCTCCACCAGCACATCCGACGAGGAATCCACGTCGATGCCGTCCGTGCTCGGGCCCTTGCCGCCGATATTGTTGCGAATCGTCACCCCGTCCACCGTGACCTTTCGCGAGTAACAAATGTGTACCGTCCAGAAGCCGGAGCGCTCCAGGCGAAGCCCTTGCAAATCGACGTTCGAAGAGTCGTAGATCTGGATCAGCCGCGGCCGCTGGCAATCGTAGTCGGAGGCCCAGCGGAGGCCCTTGGGTTCATCCTCGCGCCGCAGCTTCCAATACGCATCCCACCAGATCTTGCCGTCGCCATCGATGGTGCCCTGGCCGGAAATTTTGACTCCCGACTGCCCATACACGTTGATCAGCGCCGCCGGCCATTTCATCTCGATGCCCGCCACGCGCGTTTGCAGGATGGGGTATCCCGCCAGGCTCTCCACGCCGCGGATCACCACGCCTTCATCGAGGCGTAGACTGGTGCCCGATTTCAGAAATAGCGAGCCGCTCCGATACACGCCCGGCTTGAGCACAATCGTTCCGCCGGATACCGCCGCGGCGTCAATTGTCTTCTGGATCGCCGCCGTGTCGTCCGTTTTGCCATCGCCCTGAGCGCCGTAATCGCCCACTCGAAAATCGGCGCACCAGCCGACGGCCGCCATCGCCAACAGGCATAAAGCAACGCGCATCGTTTCTCTCCCGAAGCCGACCCTCGCGTGTAAAGTGGGGCAGGCGCTTTCGCCTGCCAACCGGCATGTTCCACCGCGGCGTGGGTTGGCAGGTGGCAGCGCCTGCCCCACACTCCGTTTATTCCACCGCGATCGAAATGCCGCTCTGGCTCTGCCAGGTGCCGATCCCGATCACCAGCGGCAGCGCGCTTCCCGGCGTCACATTCTCCGGCACCACGGCGTTGATTTGCGTCAATCCGGCCACCGCGCCCGGCGCGCCGCCCGAGTAGTTGATCTGCGCCGAGGCAACTCCCCCAATCGTCACCGTCACGGGTTGCGTCTCGAGCAGCGGCAACTGGCCGTCAATGAAGGTCGTGATCCATCCATCCGTGCTGGCCGGGTTGGTCACGCCTCCTCCACTGAGGAAGATCTGCACCACCGAACCGCGCGCCGCCGGCCTGGATTTGCCGTTTAGCGAATTATCCTGGTTGAGAATGGCGCCGTTGCCCTGCCCCGTGAAATCGAGCGAAAAGACCGCCGGGGTCGCGGCTTCGATGTTGAGCGTCACCGTGGTGGAAGTGTTTGCCTGGTACTCCACCGTCATCTGCGTGGTGGTCTTCCCGGCAACCTCGTAAGGCACCACCGCGTTCACCTGGCTCGCGCCGGCATAGGTGAGCGGAGCGGCAACGCCGTCGAAAAACACCAGCGTCCCGCCCAAAATGGTGTTGAGAGCCGTCCCGGCTGAGTTGAGCTGCATTCCCACCCCAGTCGCCGGTCCGAGGTTGCTGCCGAAAATGGAGACGATATCGCCGGGCGAGACCGCTCCCACCAGAAAGCTGGCGGCGCTGGTCACTCCGGTCACCTGCGGAACCGGCGGCGGCACGGCCTGCTGCGTCACAATGATATTCTGCGGACCAATTTGCAGCACGCCGGTGCGCGCCACAGATGTGTTGGCCAACACCTGGTAGGCCACAAATCCGTTGCCCGCAGTGACCGATACGTTGGTGATCTTCATCCAACTCACGTTGCTGCTTGCGGTCCAGCCACACGCCGCTCCGGTAGTCACTTGGACCGTGCCCGTGCCGCCCGTTGGGGTGAGAGTGAGGCTGGTCGGGCTCACCGTCAAATTGCTATCGGAGCCGGACTGAGTGACGGTGTATTGTTGCGATCCCGTAACCGAGACTTGCGGCGTGGCCCACCCGGCTTCCACCGTGATACCGCCGGTGCGCGACGCGTAGCATGAGTTGGCCGAGATGCTGTAGCCGATCGACCCGTTGCCCGTGCCGGTGGCATACCCCAATGTGGGAGACCCCACCGTAATCCAACTCACGCCGCTGAAGGCGTTCCACACGCAACTGGCTTCGAGCGACAAGCTCCCCGCAGTAGCCGCGATGCCTGTCGTCATGCCGGTGCTACCCAGCGACAGAGAGCAGGCCGCCCCTGCTTCGGTGATCGGCTCGTAATACGTGCTGTAGCCGTCGAATATCACTATGTTGCCGGTGCGGGGCGTCGCGGTGAGGTTTGCCGCGACGGTCCAGTTCACGGTGCCGGTGATGTTCCCGGTTCCCGCCGGCCCTGTCGATACCGTGATCCAGGAGGGCGAGTCCGTGCCAAAAGCGAACGGGCACAAAAACGGACTTGACATCAACGTCAGTGTGCCGCTGCCCCCCGCGGCCGCCACCGTGGGGATCGGATTCGGCGAAAAGACCCAGGCGCATTGCTGCGCGGCCAGCGGAGCGGCCAGCGCCGCCAACAGCAGTAAGGGCCTCATCCACATCCACACGATTGTAGCGCCCGGCGGCAAGCTCTTAGTATGTCAGCCGCGCCGGGCGTATCGCCATGCACGCAGATGGTTTCGACCCCGCCCTCGAGCGCCAGCCGCACCGCCTGCTCCGCCGCCTCGGCCGGATCGGTAATCAACGCATCGGGCAGCTTGCGCGAACGCAGCGTCCCGTCGGCCTCATAACGCCGGTCCGCAAACCCCTCCGACGCCACGCGCAATCCCATGCCGCGCCACACCTCGATCATGTGCGAGCCCGCCAGCCCGAACAAAGTGGGGCAGGCGTTTCCGCCTGCCAACCCGCCTGCCAACTGCTTGTCCCCCCGCACCGCCGCGCCAATCGCCCGCGCCACCACCTGGTTGCCCACCGCCACGTTGTACAGCGCGCCGTGCGGCTTGACGTGAACGATGGTCGCGCCCAGCCGTCCCGCCACCGCCTCCAGCCGGCCAATCTGCCACGCCACGGTATCCTCGATTTCGGCTTCGCCCATGGCGATTTCGACGCGGCCGAAATTGGCGCGGTCGGGATAACCGGGATGGGCTCCCACGTTGACGCCGCGCTGGAGCGCCAGCCGGACTGTCCGCTCCATCGTGCCTTCGTCGCCGGCGTGTCCGCCGCAAGCGATGTTGGCCGACGTGATGTGCTCCATCAGCCGCGCTTCGAGCGCTTCGTCGTCGAGTTCCCCCAGGTCGCAATTGAGATCGAGTCTCACAGCGAATACAACCATTCTTCAGCCGCGCGAAGCAATCCGAGCGCCTGTTCGATGGTAACGGATTCGAACGCCACTGGCGCGCGCGGCCGCAATTGGCCGAGGCGCCAGAAGTCGGCCGAGATCACATTCGCCGGCTTGGGGTAGCCGCCGGTAGTCTGGTGCTCGACGAACAGAATGATCGGCTGGCCGTCGGGCGGCACCTGTACCGCGCCCAGCCCCACGCCCTCGGTGAGCATGTGGCCGGGGGCGCTGGGGATCGCCTCGCCGCGCAGCCGCAGGCCCATCCGGTTGGATTCCTCGCTCACCGTCCACGAGGCGCGGTAGATCTCGTCGCCGAACCATTCCGCCTGCGGCCCGCGCGTGACGCGCAACGGTCCGCCTCGCGGAAACGGAGGAGCCCCGGCTGCCCGGCGCGCCTGGCGCACCGCCGCATCGCCAACCGGCAGCAGATCGCCCTTGCGCAGCGCGCGCCCGCCCACCCCGGTCGCCAGGTGCGTGGACGCGCTGCCCATCACCCGCCGCACCGCCAACCCTCCCCGCACGCACAGGTAGCAGCGCGCGCCGGAGCGTGTCGGCCCGCAGCGGATCGCGCCACCGGCTTTCACTGCGAGCGGCGTCCACAGCGGCAGCCCTGCGCCAAAATCGGATCCGGTGAGCGCAATCACCGCGTCGTTTTCGAATTCGAACGCGCCGCCCACCAGCGTCATCTCCAGAGCGGCCGCGTTTTCCGCGTTGCCCACCAGCAGGTTGCCGGCGCGCAGCGCCAGCGGGTCGGCAGCGCCCGATGCCGAAACGCCGAAGTGCGCCCAGCCGAAGCGTCCCAAATCCTGCACCGTGGTCTGCGCGCCGCCATCGAGCACGTGGATCCGGTTCAGCACTCACCCTCCTCGATCGGGACGAAACGCACCCGGTCGCCCATTCGCAGTACCGGCGGAGGCTCGCCGGCCGGATCGAAAAGGCGGAGCGGTGTGCGGCCGATCACCCGCCAGCCGCCCGGCGACGCGAGCGGATACACGCCCGCCTGCTTGCCGGCAATCGCTACGCTGCCCGCCGCGACCTGCCTGCGCGGCGCCGCCAACCGCGGCGTTTCGAGCTCCGCAGGCAGGCCGGCCAGATAGGGGAAGCAGCTCGCGAAGCCGACGAACGAAACCACGTACTCCGCGCTCGCATGCAGCTCCACCACGCGGCCCGGCGTGAGATCGTTGTGGCGCGCCACGTCGTCAAGGTCGGGGCCGTACGCGCCGCCGTATCGCACCGGAATTTCCACCAGCCGGGAAGCGGCCGGTTCCCGCTCCGGCGCACGCGCCATCGAATCGCGCACTAGGCTTTCCATTTCTTCGTGAGTGTGCAGGCGCGGGTCGAATTCCACCAGCACCGACGCGAAGGCCGGATGCAGATTCGCAATCCCGCGCGCGCCCTCAAGCGCCGCCGTCAGCAGTTGGACCGCGCGTTGCGCCTGCGGAGAAATCGCGTCGCCAAACCCGACCAGCAGAGACCGGTCGCTTGCTGCGCGTATCTGCATGTCAAGTGGATCATAACATCGGACTTGAAGGACTATTCCAGTTAACCAAGCGTGTGCGACCGAGAAATGGCGAAACTCACCAAACTATTCACCTGGCAGCCGTGGCGCGGCTTGCCCGTGCACCATCCGGGGCCGTCAGGCCTGCAGAGCCGAGAGTCATCTCGGCTTTTCTTGCCGCGTTGAATCGGCAACCACCATCGGCGCACACCTCTACCCGAGTAAGCGGCTGGCGATCGCGGCCTGTCCCAAGGAAAGGCCGCCATCGTTGGGAGGAACCGCCGCGTGCGTGTACACCTCGAAGCCTTCCTCGCGCAGCAGTTGCACGGTTCGGCTCAGCAGGTAGACATTCTGGAACGTGCCGCCCGAAAGACACACTTGGTTCAGCCCGTCCCGTGCACGTATCCGCCGGCAAGTCTCGGCAACCGCGGCGCTCACTGTGTTGTGAAAACGCGCCGACCGGACCTCCCGCGAACTCTCGTCGCGCGCAATCGCCCGGATGGTTTCCCGGAAATCGATGGCGCCGTCGTCGACCGAGTAGGGGTACGAATCCGCGATGCCCGGAGCAGCTAACGCCTCCAACTCGATCGCCGCCTCCCCTTCGTAGGTGGTTTCCAGGCGCACCCCGAGAATGGCCGAGACCGCGTCGAACAGCCGCCCGCAGGACGACGTATCCACGGTGTTGACACGGCCCGCCAGCATGGCCTCCACCACCCGGCGCGCGCCCCCCGGAACCGCCTCCAGCGCCGGCGCGCCGTCCAATCCCGCGTCTTTGAGATAGCTCAGCGCGGAGCGCCACGGCTGCCGGATGGCCGTGTCACCGCCGGCCAGCGGCACGTAGCGGAAATGAAACCGCCGCTCGAACCCCGCGAAGTCGCAAATCAGAAACTCGCCGCCCCAGATCAGCCCGTCGGTTCCGTATCCGGTGCCATCGAGAGCTACGCCGAGCACTTTCTCGCGCAATCCATTCTCGGCCATGCAGGCCGCGATGTGGGCGTGATGGTGCTGCACGCCGATTTTTTCGATGCCGCGCATCGCCAGGGCCAGCCGGGTGGTCATGTATTGCGGGTGCAGATCGTGCGCGACGGCGCGCGGCTCCACGCGGAAGAAGCGCTTCATGTGAGCCAGCGTTTCTTCGAAAAACTCCAGCGTCTCCAGGTTTTCCAGATCGCCCGTGTGCTGGCTCAGGATCGCGTAATGCGCTTTCGTCAGGCAGAACGTGTTCTTGAGCTCGCCGCCGCAGGCAAGCACCTCCCGCGCCGCGAACCCCAGCTCGATAGGCCGCGGCGCGTAGCCGCGCGAACGCCGCAGCAGGCGCTCCCGGCCTTCGAAAATCCGCACCACCGAATCGTCCACGCGGGTTTGGATGGCGCGGTTGTGCAGCAGAAAGAAGTCCGCCAGCGGATGCAATCGCGCCGCCACTTCCTCGTTGCGATACGCGATCGGCTCTTCGCTGAGATTGGCGGAAGTCATCACCAGCGCATCGAATTCGCCGCCTTCGAAGAGCAGGTGATGCAAGGGCGTGTAGGGCAGCATCACACCCAGCGTAGGAACGCCCGGCGCCACCGCGCCCGAGATCCGGCTCGCCGGGCGGCGCTCCAGCAACACGATGGGCCGGCGGGTTCCGCTCAACGCGGCGCGCTCTTCTTGGGCGAGCTGGCAGAATTCGGCGATCTTCTCCAGGCTCGCGGCCATCAGCGCAAACGGCTTCCCCGAGCGAAGCTTGCGCTGGCGCAAGCGCCCCACCGCGGCGTCGTTGGCCGCGTCGCAGGCCAGGTGAAAACCGCCCAGGCCTTTGATGGCGAGGATGGCGCCCTCCTTCAGCAGCCTTCGCGTCCCCTCAATCGCCCCGGCGCGCTGCGCCAGCATCCGCTCCGCGTCCCACAGTTCCACCCACGGCCCGCAAGCGGGACAGGCGTTCGGCTGGGCATGGAACCGCCGGTCGCTCGGATCGTGGTATTCGCGCTCGCAATCGGGGCACTGGCGAAACCCGGCCATGGTGGTGTGCGGCCGGTCGTACGGAATTTCCTGGATGATGGTGTAGCGCGGTCCGCAATTGGTGCAGTTGGTGAAAGGATACCGATAGCGGCGGTTGGCGGGGTCGCGCAGATCGGCCAGGCAGTCCGCGCAGGTTGCGATGTCCGGTGGAACCAGCACGAACTCGCCCGCCGCGTCTTCCGAATCGCGGATGGTGAATTCGCGATAGCCACTTGGTTCGAGGTGCTCCACACGGATTTGGCCGGGCTCGGCCAGCGGCGGCGCTTCGCTGCGCAATGCGGACTCGAAGCGGTCGAGATCCTCGTCCTGGCCTTCCACCTCGATCGTGACACCCAGCGTGGAGTTGAAGACGTACCCGCTCAGCCGGTGCCGTTGCGCGAGCTGGTACACCCAGGGCCGGAAGCCCACGCCCTGCACGATGCCACCGATCTGAAACTTACGCCGCAAGACAAGAACAATACGGCAATCGGGTGGTCGAGAGCAAGCCGCTCGCGCAAAACACGGATTTCAGCAGCTTGTTGAAAACACCAAAAGCAATGATGGGCCACGGATGAACACCGATGAACACGGATAAGAAGAAATCTCGTTTCGACTCTTGTTTTTTATCCGTGTTTATCGGTGTTCATCCGTGGCCGAAAAATGCCTTTCGGACTTTTTTCCACCAGCCCCTACCGGGCGCTAGTATCCTTCCATGTGGTCCATGTGCAGATCGCGCACCGCGCGGCGGAGCTGTTCAATCGCAGCGTCGATATGGCGGTAGGCGGCGTCACGCCAGCCGATGGCGCGCGGGTCGTCTTCCTCACGGCCGATATCGGCGCGGGCGCTCTGTAGCAATTCCATGGCTTTGTGGAATCTGCCGCGGCGGTCCAGGCTGCGGTCAATCGGCGGATGGTCTTCGAGGTCCTTGTGGTCGATCACCGCCGCACGGTCGATTTCTCCCACCGCCCGGTCGATCTCGGCATCCGCTTCGCGCAGGTGCCGCATCACGTTGTCCTCGTCATGGACGCGCATCAGGAACTGCGCGGTGCGGAGATCGGTCCGCGCGTGCAAATAGCGCGGATGGCGCCCCGCGAACGCTACGGTGGTCATGGCGAGAGCCGCCACTACGGCAAGAATCACGGATAATCTGGTGTTTCGCATGGTTTCCTCCTGTTCCACATTAACACCGGAAGTGGCGTCAAAGTTCTCGCCGAGGCCTCAGTCTGAATCGAATTTAATGATATTTCTTTTCGCCTGCCTCAACCCGCACTGGCAGGCGATTTTCCGGCGGCGGCAGCGGGCAGGTGGCATAGGCCGTGAAAGCGCAGGGCGGATTGTAGGCCTTGTTGAAATCGAGCACCACGCGGCCGTCCTTGGGCAGCTCCGAATAGAGGAAACGCCCGGCCGGGTAAGTTTCCCGGCCGCTGGTCTGATCGCGGAAAATGTAAAACAGCTCCTTGGCGTCCGGCTCTTCCAGGATCGGGTAAAGCCGCAGTTCCTTCTCGCCAATGCGGAACTCGGCGTAGCCGGGACACTGCGAAGGTTCGGTTTGCCCCAGCACATTGAGAACCGGAATCTGGTGCGGCTCGGCCACCCAGCGCGCCGTCACGCGATAGGCTTCGCTGACCGGGAAATAGTCCAGCCCGTGGAACTCCTTGCGGGCAGGGCTTTCGGGATCCTTGAGCCGAATGCCGAGTTTGTCGCCGCGCTTGATCAGGAACAGGCTGAGGCGGCCCACCTTGACGACGTCGGCGGAATCCGGCTGCAATTCGCGGCGCCCGCTTTCGCCCTTCATGGTCACCGCTACCGTACCGGCGCGAACTTCGAAAACGCCGGCCTGGGCGGGCCCATCGGGGAGCGCGATTTCGCCGGCCGGGTCTTTGCCGAACGGGTTCGCGCCCTCATGCAGCCAGAAAAGGCCGGCCACCGTGAGCCAGCCGCCCTCGGCCCGCAGCGCCGTTGCCCGCGCGGTGCGCCACTGCGCGATTTCGTCTTCGAGCGCCGGCCCCGCCGCAACCGCCAGCGCAGCCGTCAGTCCCAGCAAAATGCGTGGCATCATACACCCGCCTCCGCCGTGGCAATCAAGTCCTCGATCATGCCGCGGCATTTTTCGCTCTTTTGGTCGACGTTCCGCCGCAACGCCTCCATCTCCCGGTCGAGAGCCGTCAGTTTATCGGCCAGGTGCAGGCAAGCCAGCACGGCGATGTGTGTGGAGTCCGCGTTCGGCGCCTTGGCGGCCAGCGCCAGCATCAGATCGTCCAGTTGCGCCGCCGTGCGTTCGATGTCACTCGGATCGCCCGCCGCGCGTAGCGTATACTGCCGGTTGAGAATGGTAACCCGCACCGTCTGTTTTTCGGAAGGAGGGCTTTCCATACTTCTCCGGCCCGGCGGAATCCGCTAGGCGTTGCTCAATTGCTCGATCTGTTCGAGCAGCTTTTCGATGCGCGTCCGCACCTGTTTGCGCTCGCTTTCGAGCGCCGCAAGCTCGTCCGTCAGCCGCCCGTTTTCGGCCTGAGCCTCGGCGGCCTGGGCCAGCGCCGCGTCCTTTTCCTGACGCAGGCGCCCCACCCGTTCCACCGCCTGCTGAATGCGATCCTCCAGGCTGGCGAGCGCATCCGCTTGCTGGCTGGTGGTCATTTCTTTTCCAGCGCCGCGCGGGCGGAATCCTTGACTTCGAGCGCTGACTTGGCCACCGATACCAGTTGCTGGAACGCCGAATCGTCGTGCAGCGCCACATCCGCCAGTACCTTCCGGTTCAGTTCCAGCCGGGCGGCCTTCAGCCCGTTCAGGAACCGGCTGTACGAAATGCCCGCCTCACGGCAGGCCGCGTTAATGCGAACGATCCACAGCGAGCGGAACTCGCGCTTCTTGTTCTTGCGCCCGACGTAAGCGAACTTCAGGCCGCGTTCGACCGCCTCCTGCGCGGCCCGATTCAGCTTGCTCTTAGTGAGGAAGTAACCCGACGCCAGTTTGAGCGTCTTCTTCCGCGCATCCTTGCGATGGGTACCACGTTTGACTCTGGGCACGTTTCAATCTCCTTTGAAATGGATTTGGCGGAACGGGCACGTGCCACGCGCACCGTCCGCGCAAAGCGCTCACCCGTTTAATAGGGGAGCATGCGCTTCAGAGCCGGCTGGTTGGTCGGATCGGCCATCACGCTCTGATGCAGCTTCTTCTTGCGTTTGTGCGGCTTCGAGGTCAGAATATGCCGGCCGAAGGCGTGACTGCGCATCACTTGCCCCGTGCCGGTCTTATGGAACCGTTTGGCCGCACCTTTATGTGTCTTGAGCTTAGGCATAGAATTTCCGTGGGTCCTTGCGAACGGGAAACTATCCGAGTATACCACAAGCCGCCCAGGCGACTTGTGGCCATGTGCCGCTTGGGTGCGGGACATCGAAGTTGAAGCCGAGGGCGCGCGAGTCAGCCCGTCAGGGCGAAAGAGACTAGCCCAGCGCGCAAGCGCTGGGAGCAGTCGTGAACCCATCCAGCCCCGGAACGGGGCGAAAGATACCGCGTGTCCGCTAGCGGGTGTGGCCGTTGTCTTCCGCCCCGTTCCGGGGCTCAAGTGATTCGTTTGTGTCCCTCACGCGCTGGGCTATTGTCTTTCGCCCCTGCCGGGGCTTGCTGCTCGCTCCACTTCTTTGACGGGTTACGCGTAGGTAGTACGCTCGGAAGCCGCTATTTTCCGGGGAATCAGCGATGCCCAACTTTCGTGTCCCACACCCGTGCCGCTCCAGCCGCTAGGCGACAATCGCCAGCGGGCGCACCGGGGCGCCGGTTGCGCCGCGGACTTTCAGCGGCGCGGCTACCATCACAAACTCCCATGCGGCGGCTGCGGCCAGCTCTTCCAGGTTCAGGCACTCGAGGATGTGGATGCCGCTTTCCACCAGCAGGTGCACATGCACCGGCATGCCGGCGTCCGGTACTTTCTCGAAAGCCAATGTGTCCGAACCGGCGGCGAAAACTCCGCGCTGGCTCAACCACTCGGCGCCCGCCCTCCCCGGGCCGGGACCGCGCACTTCGGAGACGAATTTCGCCGCATCGTGGAAATAGCGCGCCCAGCCGGTGCGCAGCAGCACTACGTCGCCGCGCTCGATGCCGGTCCCTTGCGCGCGCGCCGTCCGGTCCAGATGCTCGGGCGTGATTTCGAAATCTTCCGCCAACGCTTCCACTCCCGCAAACCCGGCCACGTCTAGCAAGACGCCGCGGCGCACGATCGGCGCTACCGTGTCGATCGAGTGCGCGTGGAAACCCTGCTGGCAGGATTGCGCCGTCGCCGCCTCGATGCCGCCAAACAACTTGCCGCCGCAGGAAAAATGGCACAGCGCGTCGATATGCGTGCCCACGTGGCTTCCCAGCGCCAGCGCATCCGCGGCTGAGCTGTTTCCCGCCGGCCCCACGTACTCGCCGTGCCGCTTCACCAGCCCGAACAGGAATGGCGGATGCGTCGGGTGGTGCGGCATGCCGGGAAAGTAAGGCTGCGCCAGATCGAAAACCCGCGCGGCGGCGATCGCTTCCAGCAGTTGCTGCATCTTCAGCAAACTGTACCACGCTCCGGCGTGGCGGGATTGCCGTCGCCGCCGCTCGTCGTCCGGGTACAATGGGGACATGGTGAGAGCCGAACACGTCATCGATTCCTGGAACAACGTCCGTCAGGATACGATCGCCGCCATTGAGGATTTTCCGGCCGGTGAATTTGGATTTACTCCGGCGGCCACCCTGCAAACCTTCGGCCAGATCGGCCGCCACATCCTGGTGTCCACCCACGGCCTGACCGGCATGCTGCTCGCTGGCGACACCGATTTTTCGAACCCCGCGGTTCGCAAGACGCGCATCGGCGCCCACGTGGCCCACATCCCGGAGACGCTGGAGCCGGCCGAACTGGCGCGCCGCTTGCGCGAATCCGTGGACGAGCGCGCCGCGCAACTGGCCGCCCAGACTGCCGGGTTCTGGGCCGCGATGGTCCAGCGCGTGGATGGCGCGATGGTCACCCGGCTCGAAATGCTGCAATGGGTCAAGGAGCACGAGCTGACCCATCGCCAGCAGTTGTTTACCTATCTGCGCATGAAAGGGATCGTGCCCGCCACCACCCGGCGGCGCCTGGCGCGCCAGGCCACCTAATAGGGTCCGATAAACGGAAACCCACTCTCCATGGCGGCAATCTATCGTATAACAGTAGTTTCGGGAGGCATGGATCGATGGTCAAGTGTCCTAAATGCAAAGGCGAAATCGATGTGGAGGAAGAGGACCTCGACGAGGGCGACCCTCTCAGTTGCGATGAGTGCGGAGCGGATCTCCGCGTAGTCAGTACCGATCCTCTGGAGCTGGAATCGGCCGAAGAGTTGGCCGAGGACGAAGAGGATGCGGATTTCCTCGAGGATGAGGACGAAGAAGAAGCCGAAGACGAGGAATGGAAATAGGATGCCATCCGAAATGCCACCCGTTCACCGGCGCGTGCGCGCCCTCTCGGCCGCCGGGCTGGCCGCGCTGGCGGCGGTCGTTCTATTCTGCGCCGTCGCCGGTTTCGCCAAGGATCCTCAGACCCGCACCGTGCAGGGCGCGGTCAGCGCGCCGGACGACAGCCTGGTGAACGGCGCCGTCGTCTATCTGAAAAACACCAAGAGCCTGCAGATTCGCTCGTTCTTCACTCAGAAAGACGGGAGCTACTTCTTTCACGACCTCAGCCCCGATATCGACTATGAGCTGAAGGCCGAATACAACGGCCTATCGAGCGGCTCCCACACCCTCAGCTCCTTCGATTCGCGCAAGCTGGCGACCATCAATCTGAAGCTGAACCCGAAGAAATAGAGCCTGTCGCACACCCGGTTGTCTCCGGCGTGCCCCTACGGCCAATGCCGCATGCTTTTCCCGTAGGCCGCCAAATTTGCTCGGCACAAAAACACCGGCGTTACCGGGCGTTTACGAAAATGCAGAAACTCGAGGGGCAGGCGCTTCCGCCTGCCAACGCTCACGCCACCAGCGCCGGCCGCGGTTCCAGGTAATTCGACCGCACGGCGAAATCGTATAAGCCGTTGCGGAACCGGGGATCGGCAATCCCAATCAGCAGTTCGGCGCGCTGCCGCAGCGTCTTGCCGTGGAGATTCACCGCGCCAAATTCGGTCACCACATAATGCACGTCGGCACGCGAAGTCACCACGCCGGCGCCGGGGTCGAGCACCGGCACAATGCGCGAGACGCTTCCCTTGCACGCTGTCGCCGGCAGCGCGATCACCGGTTTGCCGCCCTTCGAGCGGGCCGCGCCGCGCACGAAATCGAGCTGCCCGCCGAAACCGCTGTAGGGCCGCGTGCCGATCGAATCCGCGCAAACCTGGCCGGTCAAATCCACCTGAATCGCCGAGTTGACGGCGACCATGTTGTCGTTCTGCGCAATCACGAATGGATCGTTGACGTAGCTGGTCGGATGGAATTCGAACATGGGGTTGTTGTCGATGAAATCGAACAGCACCTGCGATCCAAAAATGAAACCCGCCACCACCTTGCCCGGATGGAGCGTCTTGCGCGCGCCGTTGATGACGCCCGCTTCGATCAGCGGCACCACCCCATCGGGACACATTTCGCTGTGTATGCCCAGGTCCTTGTGGCCGCCGAGCCGGGCCAGCACCGCATTGGGAATCCCGCCGATTCCCACCTGCAACGTGGCGCCATCGGGAATCAGCGCGGCCACGCGCTCGGCGATCCGCGCGTGCACCTCCGTCGGCGGCTCCTGATGGAGTTCCACCAGCGGCCGCGAGGTGGGAACCAGGGCCGTGATCTGGCTGAGGTGCAGGAACGCGTCTCCCAGCGCGCGCGGCGTGCGGTCGTTCATTTCCGCCACCACGATGCGCGCCCGCCGCGCCGCCGTCAACGTGCAATCCGCGCCCACGCCCAGGCTGACGAAGCCGTGCTCGTCCGGCGGGCACACCTGCACGAAGGCGACGTCAATCGGCAGTTCGCGCTCGAAAAGGCCTTCAATCTCGCTCAGACAGATCGGCGTGTAATCGCCGCGGCCCTCCGCCACCGCTTCCCGCACGTTGCCGCCCAGAAACAGGCCGTTGTGCCGGAAGTGGCCGGCGTATTCCAGTTGCGTGTATGCCAGCGTGCTCAGAGTCAACATGTGGCACATCTCGACGTCCCGCAGCTCGTCGGCGCGTCGAACCAGCGCATCCAATAGCGTGACCGGAACGCCACACCCCTGCTGCACCCAGACCCGGTCGCCGGAATGCACTCGCGCGACCGCATCATCCGCACTGGTAATCCTTTGTTTATAATCGGATAGCTGATTCATAAGATACGCACCACCAAAAAGAGGTGCCTATGCCCATCTCGATTATAAATCCAGTGGAACACACCTTCAATACTTTTTATATCGGGATGGACCGAAGGCATGCGGCCCTCCCAAAGGGACGGGACCGGGCACCGTGGCGCGGGCCGTCAGGCCTGCAAGAGCCGAGAGTCATCTCGGCTTTTCTTCCCGCTCCCTATCCGGCCAAGCCAGGTAGACCGCCCATGCCGCGCGCCGATTTGACGGCGCGGACAATGGCCTCGGCCACCGCCTCGGCCGCCGCCACGCCGAGCGAATCGATTTGCGCCCCGAGCGAGCCCACCGACAGCGCGAAGACAATGTCGCCATCTACCGTTGTATTCACCGGACTGATGGCGCGCGCCATGCCGAGGCTCCCAAACTCGGCCAGCTTCCTGGCCTCCAGCCTGGTCAGGCGCGCATTGGTGGCGACCACCGCAAGCGTCGTGTTCTTGGGCGCCGCGGCGCCGGCGGGAAGCGCGCTGTGGCGTTTCATGTACGCGGCCGTATCCAGGAACTCCCGCGCCTCTCGAGTCCGGCGCGCGCCGGCGACAATCTTGCCGCTCGCCGGGTCGCGCACGTCGCCCATCGCGTTTACGGCCACCAGGCTGGCCACCAGCACGCCGCCATCGAGCTCGACGGCCGCCGAACCAACCCCCGATTTCATGGCGTGCTCGATGCCGAGGATCTTGCCCACCGTGGCGCCCGTGCCGGCGCCCACCGCGCCTTCGCCGACCGGGCCGCCGGTAGCGGCCACCGCGGCCGCTTCTCCCATCGCCAGATTGGGGTGGATGTTCGATTTGCCCAGCCCCAAATCGAAGAGGATGGCCGCCGCCACGATGGGGACATGTTCGCCGCCAAATTCGAACCCCACGCCGCGCCGCGCCAGGTAGCGCCGCACGCCCGACGCCGCTTCCAATCCGAAGGCGCTGCCGCCGGCCAGCAAAATGGCGTGGACGCGGCCGGCTACGTGCGACGGGTCGAGCGTGGGCGTTTCCTCGGTTCCGCTGGCCGAGCCGCGAATGTCCACTCCGCCGACGGCTCCCTGCTCGCAGAGAATCGCCGTGCAGCCGGTGAGCGCCTCGTAATCGGAGACGTGGCCGACTCGAATACCGGGGATGTCAGTGAGACCTTTCACGGTTATTGCCCCGCCAGCGGGCACCCTGCGGCGAGTGTGCGACATGGAAGTGGAAACCGGGCAACCGGCTTTGTATCAGCCGGCTTTGTATCAGGGCATGGCTTCAGCCGTGCCGCAACACATCCGTAGCCAAAGGCTTTAGCCACTGAGCCCTCTTTGAGTCCGCAGGGGCTGAAGCCCAAACCTCTCCCGATCCCTTGGCACGGCTGAAGCCATGCCCTGATACAAAGCCTCCCGATGAAAGAAAGCCCTGTGCACCGTTACGCTCAGACTCATGCCAATTCACGAGGCATCGAGAGTTTCGCCACTTCTCGGCCGCACACCGCCCCGCACTCGAGAATTCGGGCGGCGCCACGCTTGTATGGTAGCATCGGAGTTCGGAGCGACAGCCTGCTTGTTGGATCTGCTGAAGGAGCCTGTTCTCGCCATACAAGAGTTCGTCGTGCTTGCGGGCAGCGCCTTCCGCAACATCTTCCGTAAACCGCACTACGTCGACGACATCATCCTGCAGATGGACACCATCGGTGTCGGCAGCTTGATCGTGGTGGCTCTGGTCGGGCTGTTTTCCGGCATCGTGATGGCGCTGCAGATGTCGCGCGCGCTCGCGCAGTACGGAGAGGTGGAAAAGACCGGTACCCTGGTCGCCATCACGCTGGCCCGCGAGTTGGGCCCGGTGCTGACGGCCATCATGATGGCCGGACGAAACTCCTCCGGCATCGCCAGCGAACTCGGGTCGATGAAGGTTACCGAGCAGATCGACGCCATGCGCGCGCTGGGAACCGATCCGATTCAAAAGCTGGTAACGCCGCGCCTGGTGGCGACCTGCTTTATGCTGCCGCTGCTCACCATCATTGCGGATTTCGTCGGCTTATTCGGCGGCTGGATGATATCCGTGCTGCGGCTGCACCTCGGGTCGCGGCTGTACTGGAACTCCGCCTGGCAGGCGCTCGAATGGAACGACGTGGCGCAGGGCGGGCTGATCAAGCCGCTCGTGTTCGCCATCGTGGTTTCGCTGATTGGCTGCTTCTACGGTCTGCGCACCACCGGAGGCACGCAGGGCGTGGGGCGATCGACCACCCAGGCGATGGTGGCCGCCACTATTCTGATCTTCATCACGGACGCCATGATCACCGAATTCTTCGTCAGCCAGGGTGCAAGCTGATGGAGGAAACCGTCGCAACCAGCGTTTTGCGGTTTGAGAACGTCACCGTCTCATTTGACGGCGAGCGAGTGCTCCAGGACGTTTCTTTCGAGGCCTTCGAGGGCGAATCGCGCGTCATCCTGGGCGCGGCAGGCAGCGGCAAGACGGTGCTGTTAAAGACCGCGCTCGGCCTGATTAGGCCGGATTCCGGCCGCGTGCTGGTCTTCGGACAGGACCTCGGCACGATGCGCGAAGCGCAGCTTTTCGATATCCGCAGCCGGATCGGCATGCTGTTTCAGGAAAGTGCCCTGTTCGATTCGCTCAACATCGAGGAGAACGTCGCATACCCGCTGCTCAATCAGAGGTCGATTCACTGCCCGAGGAACGAGGTCCACGCCCGGGTGGAAGAGGCGCTCGATTTCGTGGAGCTCGGAGACACGCTCGAGAAGTTCCCCAGCGAGCTGTCCGGCGGCATGAGGCGCCGCGCCGCCATCGCCCGCGCCGTGGTGACCGCCCCGCCCCTGGTGCTTTACGATTCGCCCAGCGCCGGCCTGGACCCGATCACCGCCCACACCATCATGGCCTTGCTGATCAAGGAGCGCGACATGGCGCAAACCACCACCATCCTGGTGACCTATCGCTACCAGGACGGGAACCTGATGGCCAACTTCCGGTACAATTCGAAACAAGGGCGTCTGGAGCCGGCCCGGCACTGGGATGGACCGCTCCCGCGCACCACGTTCATGGTGCTGCGCGAGGGACGTCTGGTCTTTGAAGGCGATCAGGACCGGCTGGAATCCACGGCCGACGAGTACATTTCTAAGTTCTGCAAGAAGCGGGAATAAGGCATGGCGGATCGCAAGAAAGTTCGTTGGTCGCAACTGAAGATCGGCATCGTCGCCTCGACCGGCTTCATCATTCTGTTTGTCCTGGTGTTCCTGCTGACGCAAAGCAAGAGTCCGTTTACCCACTACGAGTTGCTCCGCACCTACATGGACAACGCGGCGGGACTTCCCGACGGCACCGAAGTCCGCGTCAACGGCATCCTCATCGGTTATCTCGAGACGCCCAAGCTGACCGAGTCGCACGATCCCAAACGCGCGGTCGAGTTCGACATGATGGTGAAGCCGCAATTCCTGCCGCAGATTCCGGAGGATTCGTCGGTTGCCATCACCGCCTCCACCTTGCTCGGCGGCAAAATCATCGACATCACCAAGGGCGTTTCGAAGGTTCCCGTGAAGCCGGGCGCCGAACTGCGCTCCGCCCAACTGGAGGACATCCCGCAACTGATGGGCGAGATGAAAGTGGTGCTCGACAGCTTGCAGACCATCGTCGTTCACGTGGACAACCTGCTGGGCGGGATCGAGAAGGGCCAGGGCAACATCGGTAAGCTGCTGAAGGACGAGGAACTCTACGACCGGCTGAACGGCATCGCCGCCGAAGGCCAGAAGCTGCTGGGCGACGTCCGCACCGCTAACGGAACGCTGGGCAAGCTGATCTACGACGACACGCTCTACCGCGACCTGGACGCGCCCTTGAAGCGCGTCGATTCGATGATCGCCGACTTGCAGGGCGGCCAGGGCACGGCCGGCAAGCTGCTCAAGGACCCGGCGCTTTATGACGAAGCGCGCCAGTCGCTCGCCGAAATTCACACGCTTCTCAACCAGCTCAACGCCGGAAAAGGCACCGCCGGCAAGCTCATCAAGGACGAGCAACTTTATCGGCACATGGACGACCTGGTGGCCAAGTTCAACGTGACCGTCGACAAGATCAACGCCGGCCAGGGCACGCTGGGCCAGTTGGCCGTGAACCCGCAGCTCTATGACGCGCTCACCAGCGCGACATTGGAATTCCAGTCGCTGGCCAAGGACATGCACGCCAATCCCAAGCGGTTCCTGTCCGTCCGGCTGGGCATCTTTTGAGCGCGCGCCGCCAACTGGTGGTGAATGCGGACGACTTCGGATTCACGCCTGACGTCAACTCCGGCATAATCGAAGCGCATCGCCGCGGCATCCTGACGGCAACCACGCTGATGGCTAATGGCGGCGCGTTCGACGACGCCGTGCGGCTGGCGCGGGAAACTCCGTCGCTCGATGTCGGCTGCCACCTGGTGTTGATCGGCGGACGCTCGCTCGAGACGGGCAATCCGTTCCCTGCCACGGTGGCGCAACTGCTGGGCGCGCTGGCCCGCCGCCAAATCCGGCTCTACGACGAATTTGCCAGCCAGGTGCGGCGCCTGATCGCCGCCGGCATCCGGCCCACCCATCTCGATACGCACAAGCACACGCATCTGGCTCCGCCGGTGCTCGAAGCGGTGGCGCGTGTCGCGCGGGATTTCGGTATTCCATGGGTGCGCCGGCCGTTCGATTTTCCGATCGGCGGCGCACCACGCCTGGCGCGTCTTAAGAGCGGCGCGCTGGGTTTATGGCGCACCCGCTTTCAGCGCGTGCTGGCGGCTCACGGCTGCCGCAGCGTCGATCACTTCGCCGGTTTCCAACTGACCGGCCGCCTGGGGCGCGAGGAGCTGTTCGGGCTGGCCGCCGCGCTGCCCGCGGGATCCACCGAACTGATGTGCCATCCGGGTCATTGGGGCGACGCGCTGCGCAGCGCGCCCACCCGCCTCAAAGAAAGCCGCGAGCGGGAACTTGCCGCGTTGACCGCGCCCGAAGTGCGCGAGGCCATCGAACGCCACTCCATCGAGCTGGTCAACTTCGCCGCCCTGGCGTAGGGCACCCGCGGCAAATGCCGTGCCGGTAGTTTTCGGCGAAGTTTCATTTCCACAGCGGAAGATAAGAAAAGGCAAGTTTTGTATCAGGGCACGGCTTGAGCCGTGCCGGAACGGATGAACCCGGTGGGCTTTTAGCCCCTGGCCGGTAAACAGGGGCTAAAAAGCCCTCAGAATGCCGGCTGCCTGCGGCACGGCTGAAGCCGTGCCCTGATACGAGGCGTCCCGCTTCGGAGTTCCGGCTAATGCGTGCCGGTGGTTTCGGCGACGGGAGCGAACGGGCTGATCAGGTTGTTCTCGCCGTCGAATTCGAAATCGATGGTGGATTCGATTTCGAGCGCGGGGTTCTTCTCGATTTCCGCGCGCAGGTTTTCGCTGAACGCGAAGCGGCCGAGCTCCATGGTGTTGCGGATCCAGGCGTAGGTCACTTCGCGCAGGTCGATTTTGCCGACGGTGGGCGTGATGCGCTCGATCGCTTCGCGGTCGGCCGGAAAATGAATCGGCGTGCGGATGGCGGACGGCGTGTTGGCGGTGAGCGAGTTGATCCAGGTGGGCTCCCAGTCCACGCGATTCACCAGCCGGTCAGTGACCACATCGGCCAGGCCCATGCCGACGCCGCTGTTATAGGTGAGTTCGCTCAAATCGCGCACGAAGATGCGCTCGAATTTGGGGCCGGGCCACGGATTGTACTGGCCTAGTATGCCGCGGTTGACCACCTTGGTGTCCATCCCCGCGCCGGAAATGTTCTTGCCGATCTCGTCCATGATGAGGATGTCGGCGTCGGTCGGGATGCGCGCCATCCACGATTTCACCAGCTCCAGGTTGGCCTCTTCGCGGCTTTCCATTTCTTCCACCGGGACCGCGTCGAGCTTGGCGGTGTGATGGTGCGCATCTTCCAGGATGGCGAGGCCGCCCAGAATCTTGCCCGAGGCCAGCACCTGCCGGCCGACGCTGCGAATCACGTGTTCCAGGCCAAGCCGGTACGCGTACGCGTGGTAGCGCTGCGCGCCGGCGAACTTGCCGAGGCCGATGGCCATCATCTTGAACAGGCCGCTTTCGATCTTGCCCGCGAAATCGGTGTGCCACTTGACGCGGTTCACCAGCATGACGCCGCTCGCTTCATATGCCATGCGGTCCATGAAGGCTTCGATGCCATCGGCGGTCTTGCCCAGCGACACCACTTCCAACTGGCTCACGATGGGGCATCCCATGCCGGATTCCGTGATGCCGTAGTGGGCCAGCACGTCGGCCTGGCCGGCTGCGGAGGCGGCGCCGTGGCTTCCCATGGCCGGGAAGATGAAGGGTTCGACTCCAGCTTCCTTCCAGTACTGGACGACCCCGCGCACGATGGTCGAGATGTTGTGGATGCCGCGGCTGCCAACGCCGATGGCCACGCGGTCGCCCGGCTTCAAACGCGCCGCGAATCGAGCGGCGGCGAGCTGGCGGTGAACCTCGGCCGCGACATCCGGAATCTGGCGATCCGGGAGATTCTGGCGGACCAACAACAGGCGAGGAAGTTGCATATTCGACTATATTTTAGCGCCAGGAAGACCTTGGCCGGTCGGGGACCGGCCCCACCGCTAGTATTTTCCTATTACTGATAAAAGGACTTTATTCCCCTAATATGAAAACACATGGGGAAGCTCGCTGCTATAGTCGGTCTCGCTCTCGCTCTGTTTGGTGCGGCGGCGGACCGTCCTGCCACGCCGGATTACGCGTATGTCGCTGCTGCTCAATACGATAGCACGGCATGGCGGAGCGGCCACGAGCGCTTTCCGGGTGGCGCCGCGATCATGTTGGTCACGGCCCAAGGGCAGCGAAAGCTCGCCCCTGATTTCTACGCTTCCACCGACCCGGCGGTCTCTTTCGATGGATTGCGCATTTTGTTCGCCGGCAAGCGCACCGCCGCGGGGCCCTGGCAGATCTGGGAAACCGCCATTGCGGGTGGCGCTCCGCGGCAGCTTACCGCGGCCGATACCGATTGCATCCGGCCGTTGTACTTGCCGGATGGCCGCGTCGTCTATACGCGGGTTTTCCCGCGAGGCTCGGAAATCCAGATCGTTCCGCTCTCCGGCGCTGCCGCGCCCGAAACGCTGACGTTCGTTCCCGGCTGGTATCTCACCGATGACGTATTGCACGACAGCCGGATCCTGTTCGAGACTGGCGGCGACTTGTGGACGGTTTACCCCGACGGCACCGGCGTCGAGACCATCCGCTGCGATCACGGCCCGCAGCGGGCCAACGCGCACCAGGCTGCGTCGGGCGACGTGATCTTCAACGTGGGCAAGCGCCTGGCGCGTTTCACGCCCGCCCTGGCCGAGCAGACCGGCGTCGAGCAGCCCAACCTGGAAGCGGCCGGACCGGGCGCGGAGCTTGCGGCCGATCGCTGGCTGATCCCGCTGCGCAGCAGTCCCAGCCACCCGTTTCGTCTCTACGATTGGAACAAGTCGAACGGCCAGCGCGCGGAGTTGAATCCCGGCGCGCCCGGCAACGCCGTCGAACCGGTGGTGGTGGCTAGCCGCGTTCCGCCGCGCGATTTTCCCTCTGCCCGCGTGCCCACACGCACCGCCGGGAACCTGCTGTGCCTCAACGCGCACGAATCGAAGACGCCGATCGCGGGCGACATCGCGACGGTCCGTGTCTTCACGCAGGATGCCGCCGGCGCTTCCGTGCTGCTCGGCCAGACGGTGGTGGAATCGGATGGTTCGTTCTACGTGCAAGTGCCGGCCGACCGGCCGCTGCGCATGGAGCTGTTGAACCGCTCCGGCGCGGTGACGCGGGCGGAAAAGAACTGGTTCTGGATGCGGCCCAGCGAACAGCGCATCTGCGTGGGCTGCCACGCCGGCCCGGAACGGTCGCCTGAAAACCGGGTGCCCGAAATCCTCAACCGCACCACAGTGCCGGTCAACATGACGGCCATCCCGGGACAAACTAAATGACTTTAAGAACGTCATCATTCTTTTCTGTTTTTTGCCTGGCGGCGTCCGTGGCGCTGGCTCAGCCGGCCGCCGCTCCTGGCGCCATCCGGTTTGACGATGCGACACCGACGTCCGGGATAACCTTCACGCATTCCTTCGGCGCCGAGAAGCTGGGATCGCTGCTCGAAAGCACCGGCGCCGGCTGCCTCTGGTTCGATTTCAATAACGATGGCAAGCCCGACCTGTTCGTGGTGAGCGGCCGTCCGCTCGGGCCCGGCATCCATCCCTACCCCCTCCGCAAGCCGCCAGCCGAAGCGCCGCACAACCACCTGTACCGTAACGATGGCAACGGCCACTTCACCGACGTCACCGAACAAGCCGGTCTGGCCGGCGACAGCTACAGCTTCTCCGCTATCGCCGCCGACTTCGATAACGACGGCTACACCGACTTACTCGTCACCAGTTATGGCAAAGTGACCCTCTATCGCAACAAGGGCGACGGAACCTTCGAGGATGTCACGGTCAAGGCCGGGCTCGGAAAGGTGACGGGATGGGCAATCGGCGCCACCTGGCTGGATTACGACCGCGACGGCTGCATCGATCTCTTCATCGGCCGCTATGTGAAGTTCGACCCCACTTACCGCTCTTACTACGCGGCCGATAACTACCCGGGGCCGCTCGACTATGGAGCCGACAGCAACCTGCTATTCCACAATACCTGCAAGGGCACCTTCGTCGATGTGAGCGAAAAATCGGGCATTGCGGCATTCAAGGGCCGCACCATGGGCGTCACCGCGGGCGACTTCGATGGCGATGGCTACCCGGATATCTACGTCTCCAACGATAAGACCGAGAACTTCCTGTTCCATAACAAGCGGGACGGCACCTTCGAGGAGATCGCGACGGAAGCCGGCGCCGCGTTCGGCCAGAACGGCGAATCCACTTCGGCCATGGGCCCGGTGTTCTTCGACTTCGATAACACGGGGAAAGTGGACCTGTGGGTGAGCGATTCCAAGTACAACCGCCTGCTGCGCAACACCGGCACACTGCCGTTTGTCGATATCACCCAGCAGGCCGGCATTTCGCAGCAAGCCGCGCAATACACAAGCTGGGGCACGGGAGCTTACGATTTCACCAACAGCGGGCTGCGCGACATTTTCATCACTCACGGCGGCCTGATTCACCTGATCCCGCAGGAGCATTCGGTTTTCAAGAACCTGGGCGGCGGCAAGTTCGAGGATGTATCCACCGGCGCAGGGCAGGTCCTGGCGACCAAGAGCGTGGGGCGCGGCGCATGCTTCGCCGATTACGACACCGACGGCCGCATGGATGCCTATATCGTCAACCTGGGCGCGCCGGGCACGCTGCTGCACAATGTCTCGACGCCGGTGGGCCATTGGCTGAAGGTCAGACTGGTGGGTACCAAGAGCAATCGCGACGGCATCGGCGCGGTGGTGGAAGTGGAAGCCGGCGGCGTCAAGCAGCGCGCCGAGCGCACGGCGGGTTCCGGCTATCTGAGCCAGGACGACTGGCGCTTGCACTTCGGCCTCGGCGCGGCCACCAAAGCCGACAAGATCACGGTGGTGTGGCCGAGCGGTATTCACCAGGTGGTGGAGAACATTCCGGCCGGACAAGTGTTCACGATTACGGAGAAGTAGGAATGCGAATGGGGACGCACGAGCGAATGTGGCGCACGCACTCGTGCGTGCCGCGTCGGCAATCTTGCCGGCGCCTGGCGCCGCAGAACCAAGACGCGTCGAGAAGAGTCTCGACGCTGCACGCACGAGTGCGTACGCCACGGTGCGCTTCGGTTCTCGCTTGCCTCATCTTCGCTTCCGCTGCCGCCGCGCAAACCGGCTATCCCAGTCCCGATGACTTGGTCTTATCGCCGGACGGCACGCGCCTCTACGCGGTGTTGAGTGGCACCGGCGAAGTAGTCGCCATGGATACCGCCAAGCGCGCCATCGCCGGCCGCGTCGCGGTGGGGAAGGTGCCGCGCGGCATCACCGTGACGCCGGACGGCGCGCGCCTGTATGTCACCAATTCGTGGGCGGACACGGTGAGCGAAATCGATGCCGCGGCGATGCGTCCGTTGCGCACTCTGCCGGCCGGTTTCGAGCCGACCGGGATTGCATTCGATGGCCGCGGCGCGCTCTACGTCGCCAACCGTCTGAGCGATGACGTGGCCGTGGTGGATCTGTCGAGCGGCGCCGTCACCCGCCATTTGATCGCGGCTCACGGCGCCAGTTACGCCGCGGCCTCGGCCGATGGCTCGCGCATTTACGTCACTCACATTTACCCCATCCTGGGCCAGTTCCGGACGCCGACCCGGTCGGAGATAACCGAGATCGACACGCGCAGTCAGATTGTCACCAACCGCATCTCCCTGCCGGACGCCGCAGGGGTTTTTCATGTGGCGATTTCCCGCGACGGGCGGCTCGGCCTGGCGGCGCTGCTGCGTCCGCACAACCTGGTGCCACTCGCGCACGTGGAACATGGCTGGGCGATGGGCGATTCGCTCGCCGTCTTCGGCGACGATATCGGCGGCGTGGTCCAACTTCCGCTCGATGCAATCGAAGATTACTTCTCGCTGCCGTTCGGCGTGGCGATCGCTCCCGATAAGAAGCGCGCGTACGTGTCCGCCAGCGGTTCCAACGAGGTTGCCGTACTCGATCTGACGCGCCTGGTTGCCGCGGCGCGTTCGCAGGGAGCCGCGCGGATGGCCAACGATCTTTCGGCGGCCTCGCATTACGTGATTGCGCGCATTCCGGTGGGCCGCAACCCGCGCAACATCGCGCTCTCTTCCGACGGGGCGACTCTCTGGGTGGCCAATCGCCTGGATGACAGCATTTCGATTATCGATACCACGCGTCTGGCAGTGAGCGGAACCGTCGCGCTCGGCGCGCCGGCCACGCTGACCCCGGAACGCCGCGGAGAGCGTTTGTTTTACTCTTCGCTGTTCGCTTTCGGCCACAGCTTCGGTTGCGCCAACTGCCATCTCGATTCCACCTTCGATGGCCTCAACTGGGACCTGGAGCCGGATGGCTTCGGCATCGACATCGTCGACAACCGCGCGCTCGAAGACATTGCCGACACCTCGCCGTTCAAATGGAACGGCCAGAATCCCGATCTCGAGACAGAATGCGGCCCACGTACCGAGCGCTATTTCTTCCGCTCGCAGGGCATCCGCGGCGACGACCTGGAAGACCTGGTGCATTACATCAAGGCCATTCCGCTGCGCCCCAACCGCTATCGCGCTCCCGATGGCGAACTGACGCCGGCGCAGGAGCGGGGCAAGGCCATCTTCCTGCGCACCACCCGCAAAGACGGCACTCCCATTCCGGAAGGGCTCCAGTGTTTCGTTTGCCACTCCGGCAAGTATTACACCAACCAGTTAGTCGCCGATGTCGGCACCGGCAAGCCAACCGATCGCTCGCCGCTGATCGATACGCCGGAGCTGACCAACGTGGTCAATAGCGCGCCGTATCTCCACGATGGCTCGGCCCACACCTTCGAAGAGATCTGGACCATCTTCAATCCCAAGGACCAGCACGGCGTCACCAACGATCTCGCCAAGGATGAGTTGAACGACCTCATCGAGTATTTGAAAACACTATGAGAGCCATCATCATCGCCGCATTCCTGGCCGCCTCGGCGCTCTTCGCGCAGGATCTGCCGCGGTTCCGCTGGGAGAACTTCACCACCGCCAACGGCCTGCCCGACAATCGCGTCTACAGCGTTTGCGTGGATGGCGGCCGCATCTGGGCGGGCACCGATAATGGGTTGGCGCTTTACGAGAACGGCAAATGGCGCGTGTTCACCACCGCCGATGGCCTGGCGCACCGGGCGGTCCTTTACCTGGCGCTGGATAAGAAGACGCACACGCTGTGGATTGCCACCATGGGCGGTCTGAGCCGCTACTCGGCCGGCCGCATCGATACGTTCACGCAACTCAACAGCGGTTTGCCCAATGACGTAGTGTACGGCGTCACCGTGCAGGACGATTTGGTGTGGGTGGCCACCGCCGCCGGCGGAGCGCGCCTGGACACGCGCACCAACCAGTGGAGTCACTTCAACGAGCGCAACACGCCCATGTACGAGATCTGGACCTACAATGTGACCGCCGCGGAGGACAAGGTATACTACGCAGTATGGGGGAGTGGGGTGCTGGAGTACGATGTTAAGACTGAGCGTTGGCTGAAATACGACGATCCCGACCTCGAAAACGAGATCGTGCTCCACAAGGACGAGGGGCTGATTCACGAAATCACCACGTCGGTCAGCTATGTAAATAAGATCCTTTGGGTCGCCAGTTACTTCGGCGCCAGCCGCTATGACGGCCGTAACTGGCGTAACTTCATGGATAAAGATAGCGGCCTTCCCAGCAACTTCTTGAACCAGGTGAAAACCATTGATGGCACGCGCACGTGGTTCTCCACCGACAAGGGACTGGCATACTACGATGGCGTTCAATGGGCCACTTATAGGCCAGCCTTAGATACGCACGCGCCCGAAATGCTGGTGCGCGACGCCGCGGGCGTGGTTACCCATGTAGCCGTCACCACCGCGCCAGCCTTTCATTACACGTTTGGCATAGATTTTCAGAATGACGATATCTGGGTGGCCACGGCCAAAGGCCTGAGCCACGGAATCCGCATGAAAACGGGAGACAAGTAACTATGACAATACTCGACACGTTGGACCGGATCGGCAAGACCACGCAAGTGAAGACCAAGGCCATTACCGAACATTCCGTTCTCAACGAGGCCTATGACTACGAAAAACCCAGCTCATTTTCGCGCGGGTTGCGCATTGATCTGGATAACCTGGTGATCCTTTTGATTTCAGGCACCGCCAGTATCGATGAACACGGTGTCAGCGTTCACATCGGCGACTTTGACGCTCAGCTTCGCCGCACCTATCACAACATCACCGGGTTGCTGGCCGCCGAAGGCGCTACCTGGAAGGACATCGTTCGCACCACCTGTTACCTTCGTGACATCGAGCGCGACTACGCGGCCTTCAACCGAGGACGCACGGAGTTTTTCCGCGAGCAGGGTCTCGATCCGCTGCCGGCCTCGACCGGCATCCAGGCGATCCTGTGCCGCCCCGAATTGCTGATCGAGATTGAAGCGATCGCAATGTTCATTCCGAAACCGAAGGAGTAAGAGATGGGCGCGGCAAATTGTGGGGCGGACTCCCGTCTTCGCTCGCTTCTTAGGCCCGGAGGGCGAAAGACGGTAGCCCACCGCGCAAGCCGTGGGTCCGAGGCGCCCGAACACAGCCCCGGAGCGGGACGTAAGAACTTTGGTGACAAGGGAACCTTTCGCCCCGTTCCGGGGCCCTCGAACGGTTCCTGCCGGTCCCAAGGCTCACGCCTTGGGCTACTGTCTTTCGCCCTCCGGGCTTGCCCGGTCAATGTTACGGCAGCGCTGATCGGTATCCGCCGCATGGCTGCCGTTCTGACAATTTTGCTGGCAGGCTCGCTCGGGTGGGCGCAATCGGGCGCCTGCTCCTGCGGCGCGAACCCTCCCGGCCCGCCGCCGACCCGCAGCGTGGAATCCTACGCTAACACCCCCGACGATCTCAAACCGTTTTCCAAGTACACCCAGCCCTATTACCAGAACTACACCAGGACGCCCGAATACAACGGCGCGGCCGCTGACGTGCCCACTCTGAAGCCGTCCGACGTTTCCGAGGTTGCCATCGGCTTTCTGGGCCCCATCTATCAGCACAAGGACATCGCGCTCGGCACGGCCATGCTCAATGGCGCGCAGATGGCGATTGACGAGGCCAACGCGCGCGGCGGCTACGGCGGCAAGCCGTTCCACCTCAAGATTCACAATGATGGCGCCACTTGGGGCGCGTCGAGCAACGAGATCGTCAAGATGGAGTATGACGAAAAGGTGTGGGCGATGCTCGGCTCCATCAGCGGCGATTCCACCCACATCGCGTTGCGCGTTTCCCTGCGCTCGGAACTGCCGATTGTCAATTGCGCTGCCACCGACCCGACCATCCCGGAAACCCTCATTCCGTGGATCCTCACCAGCATCCAGGACGACCGCGAGCAAGGCTACACGCTGGCCCGCAGGATTTACACCGATCTCGGCTATAAGCGCGTCGGCCTGCTCCGCGTCAACGAGCGGTACGGCCGTTTCGGAATCGTCAAGTTTAAAGATGCCTCGCGCCGCCTCGGTCATCCCTTGGTGATCGAACAGAAATACATGCCCGGCGACACCACTTTCACCCGCGAATTGCAGGTGATCAACGACTCGCGCGTGGATGCCATCGTGCTCTGGGCCGACGCGCCGGCCGCCGGTACGATTCTCAAGCAGATGCAGCAGATGGGGATGAAACAGCCGGTCTTCGGCGCCGCGCGCGTGCTGGGCGGCGGCCTGTTCGCCAATGCGGGCAATGCGGTCGAAGGACTGGAAGTGGTCTACCCGTACAACCCGGACCGCGACGACCCGCTGTGGGTCGATTTCCAGAAGCGCTTCACGGCCCGCTATCAGGCTAAAGTGGATGCGTTCTCCGCGCTGGGCTTCGATACCATGAACATCCTGCTCGACGCGATTTGCCGCGCCGGTTTGAACCGTGGCCAGATACGCGATGCGCTTTACAGCCTGGAGCGGTATAAGGGCGTCACCGGCGAAATGGTGTTCGATCCCAATGCCAAGAACGTGGCTCCGCTTTATCTCGGCAAGGTGAAGGATGGCGCGTTTACCTGGCGCCGCTACACGATGGACCCGCCGTACGCCAAGGTCGGCGAGCACGGCGTGGACTACGCGGGGCCCAAGCTGGCAGACGCGCCGGCGGGCGAGCGCAAAATCGGCGTCCTCGGACCTGGCGCGGAGACGCTGGCCGCGCACCTGAGCGCCGCCGGCTACCGCGTGGTAGGCGTGAACTCCGAACAGGCGTGGGGGAAGGCCTCCGACGAACTGGTCAAGCTGGTGTACGATGCGCACGTGCTCGGCCTGGTCGCCACCGACCGCGCTTCCGCCCACCTGGCCGAACAGATCGCGGTCAAGACGTTCATCCCGGTGATTGGCATTTCCGCCGACCGCACGCTGACGTCTACCAACGTGCCGTGGATCTTCCGGCTGGATGCGGACACCACGCTCGCCGATGCCGTGCGCTGCCTCACCGATGCGGCCAACCGCGCCGGCCCCAACCGCGGCGCCATTCGCGATTACCTCGCCAAAGGCAACCTGGTCGCCGGCCGTTACGCCTTCCAGTCGACCGGCGAATTGCGGTAGCCCGCCCCGGCAGGCTATCACAAGGCTCGGCCACCGCAGCTTCACGGCCATTGAGCGCATCGAAGCCGAGCATCGTGGCGCGGCTTGCCCGTGAACCATCCGGGGCCGTCAGGCCTGCAGAGCCGAGAGTCATCTCGGCTTTTCTTAGTCGGTAAAGAACCGGCGGCAAAGACCGCCGCGTTACGGCGCGACGATCGAGCTTCTTCGTAACGCCGGCGGTCTTGCCGCCGGTTCTTTACGCGCCCGAACTGATACACTCAAAGGAAACCCTATGGCGAAGGAAAAAACCGAGGAGAAAACCGCCCAGCAGCCCGTCGGCTTTCGTGTCTGGGCGCCCGTGGTGGCGCTGGGCTGGCTGGTGCCGGGCGGAGGCCATCTGCTGTTGAAGCGGACCGGCCGCGGCGTGCTGCTGCTGGCCGCCATCACCACCATGTTCTTGTGCGGGCTGATGATGCGGGGGACCATGTTCACCCCGCAAGGCGACGACCTGCTGACCGTGCTGATCAACTGGGGCGGCTGGGTGGGCGACGTTTGCGGCGGCATCTTCTACCTGATGTCGGTATGGCTCGGCTACGCGCAGCCCGATGTGGCTGGGGCCGTCCACGATTACGGCACCAAGTTCCTGGTCACCGCCGGCCTGCTGAACCTGCTGGCGATGGCGGACGCTTTCGAAATCGCCCGCGGGAGGAAAAGCTGATGCCCAAGATGAACCTCTCGCACTTCGAGGCGGCGTTCCTGTTTTCGCTGCTGGTCTCCGTGGTGCTGGGCGTGGTCACCAAGAATAACGACCGCGACCGCCTGCATTACGGAGTCTACACTTTCGTCTGCTTCCTGGTGGCGCTGTTCGGTATCGGTTGGCTGATGTACCTCGGCCACGGCTGAGCCGAAGAGAAAAGCTGGGACGGCTCTCCGAACTCCTGATGTCCGGCGTTTCTGCGCACTGCGGAAAATGAACCGGAAACCGGTGACGCAGGAAGGTAGGATAGACGATCGGTTTTTGTCGTCTGTCGCGGTGGGCCGCCTGAAAAACTAGGGTAACGCCCGCGATCGTCGCCGGCGTTAGGAGTTTTTCATGGAGTTTCGCGGGCCGACGGCCCATCCCAACAGACGACAAAAACCGATCGTCTATCCTGCCTCTGACCCAAATTCCGCCGCACCGGGAGTTCGGACTCCCGGCTCGGCAGCCTGACTGGCGCGCCACGGCGGCGGCGGCCGCTTACCCCTTGCGCAGGGCCAGTACGGCGTTCAGGCCGCCGAATGCGAAGGAATTGGAAATCGCCCATTCCACCTGCGCCTGGCGCGCCTGGTTGGGGATCACGTCCAGGTCGCATTCCGGATCGGGCAGGTTGTAATTGGCGGTGGGCGGCAGCACGCCATCGCGCAGCGCCAGCACGGTGGCGATCGCTTCCAGGGCCGCGGCGGCGCCCAGCGCGTGGCCGTGCATCGATTTCGTCGAGCTGATCGCCAGCTTCCCGGCGTGCGCGCCGAATACGGCGTGCAGAGCCGAGGTTTCGGTGGCATCGTTGGCCAGCGTGCCGGTGCCGTGGGCGTTGACGTAGCCGATCGCCTCCGGCGCCACGCCGGCGTCGCGTAACGCCGCGCGCATGGCCTTGGCCGCTCCATCGGCGGAAGGCTGCGTGATGTGGCAGGCGTCGGCCGACATGCCGAAGCCGACGATTTCGGCGTGGATCCTGGCTCCCCGCGCCAGCGCGGCCTCGAGCGGCTCCAGCACCAGCATGCCAGCGCCTTCGCCCAGCACCATGCCGCGCCGGTCTTTCGAAAACGGGCGGCAGGTTTCCGGCGACACCACCCGCATGGCTTCCCACGCTTTGAGAATGCCGAAGCTGAACGGCGCTTCGCTGCCGCCGGCCAGCGCCAGGTCGGTCATGCCGCTGCGCACCATCCAAAAGGCCTGGCCGATGGCGTGTCCGGCCGACGAGCACGCCGTCGAGATGGTGAAGCTGGGGCCGGTGATCCCGAACTCCATCGAAATGTGGCTGGCCCCGGCGTTGGCCATGGTCTTGGGAATGGTCAGCGGGTGTACGCGATTCAGGCCCATCTTATAGACATCGTGGAAACCGATGTCCTCCGTGCTCTGCCCGCCTACGCAGGAACCGGTGATGATGGCAGCCGTCTCGCGCAGCTCCGGCGTCCATTCGATTTGGGCGCTGCAGACGGCCTCGCGCGCGGCGATCACGGCGAACTGCGCGAAGCGGTCGATGAAGTCGGCGTGTCGATCCTCGAAGTAGCCCTGGTGGCTGTAGCCGCGCACTTCCGCGCCGTTGCGAAAGCGCAGTTGCGAGGCGTCGGTGGATTCAATCGGCGCGATGCCGGAACGGCCCTGGCGCAAGGATTCGGCCACTTCGGCGGTGGTCCGGCCGAGCGCGCAGATGGCGCCCAGCCCTGTGATGGCGACCCGGCGCATCGTTTACTGGCCGGCCTGGGTTTCCGCCGCGGCCGCCTTGGCCGCTAGCAATTTCTCCACACCGACGCACATGTCGCGCACGCCACGGACGCTGCGCACTTCGTCGTCGGGAATGTTGATGTCGAATTCGTTCTCGAGCGCGAACAGAATCTCCACCGCATCCATGGAATCGATCCCCAGTTGCTGAAAATCGCTATCGATGGTGACCGTCTCCAGGGGAATCCGTTTGGAGGATGCAATCGATTTGCGAACCCGTTCAATCAAGTCGTCGGACATAGAAGTTGGCTTACCGTTTCCAATTTATAGCCCCGCTCCATCAACAGGGGGAGCAGACGGCGCACGGCCTCGATGGTGGCGCCGATATCCGGCCGCGCGCGGAGTTCGCGGCCATCGTGCAGGCATAGGATCGCGCCGTTGGACACGCGCCCCGCCATCCGTTCGACGATGGCCTCCGGCCCCGAATTCCAATCATAGCCCATTGCAGTCCACATTACGCCCCGCAGGCCAAGCCGCCGCTGCGCCCGGCCCATGCCGAACCAGCGGACGCCATAGGGCGCGCGAAACCAAACCGGCCGTGCCCCGGTGTGCTCCAGCATAACCTGTTGCGCGCGCTCCATGTCGGCCGCGATGAAATGGGGCGAGCGGAAGCAGCACAGCGGGTGGGCGTAGCCGTGGTTGCCGAGTTCGTGCCCGGCCAACGCCACCGCGCGCGCGACCGCCGGCAACCGCGCCACGTTGGCGCCGCACGGGAAGAAGGTCGCCGGCACGCCGTGAGCCGCGAGGATCTCCAGAATGCGCGGCGTGCCTTCGCTGGGACCGTCATCGAAAGTCAACGCCACCGCCCGACGCTCGCGCGGCCCCCGCCACACCGAGGGACCGAACACCGCCGACGCCCGCCCGCGCACCGCCCAAGCCATCGCGCCCACACCGCAAGCCACAGCCCCGCCAATCGGAAGCGCCGAAATCATAAGCCCCTATTGTAAAGACAAGCGCGGATTCGAACATGCCGCCCGTGGCGCGGGCCGTCCGGCCTGCAGAGCCGAGATTCATCTCGGCTTTTCTTTCTTTTCTGCCTTTCCTCCGCGAGATTCTTGATCGCAAAAGCTCACTAACCTCTCATGGACTTCCAGCGCCACCGCCGCCTCCACCACATCTACCCCGAAGGCAAGCCGCTATTCATCACCTGGCACCTGCACGGCAGTCTCCCGCACAGCTCTTACCCGCCGCCCGGTAAACTGAATGCCGGCCAAGCCTTCGTCTGGATCGACCGGTACCTCGACTCAACCCGCGATGGACCGCTCTATCTCAGGCAGGAGCCCATCGCACAACTTGTCGTTGGCGCCATCCGGTACGGCGCCGAACAATTGCAGCACTATGACCTGCACGCCTTCGTGGTGATGGCGAATCATGTGCACCTGCTGGTGCTGCCGCGAGCAAATCCTTAGCCGGTTCCTGCAATCCGTGAAGGGATACACCGCGCGGGAAGCGAACCGCCTCCTCGGACGCACGGGCCAGCCATTCTGGCAGGCTGAGTCGTACGATCACTGGGTGCGGGACGGTCGGGAATCGGATCGCATCAGGACGTACATCGAGAACAATCCGGTGCGGGCGGGATTGGTGGCAAACGCGGAAGATTATCCATGGTCCAGCGCGGGAAGAAAAGCCGAGAGGACTCTCGGCTCTGCAGCCTTGACAGGCCGCGCCACGGACGGTGTTGAAACCGAGCCTTCGGTAATCGGGTAAGTTGGTAGTGGGCTTGGTTTGGCATGGCAAACTGCATTCGACTTCTAATCTTTGCGGGAGCTGCGTGCGTATCGTTGACGGCGGGGCAAGTTAAGCCTCAGGAAGCTGCGCCGTCCCGTGTCCTGACGGTTTGCGAGGTTCTGTCCGCGCCTCTGAAGTACAACGGGCGCATGGTGACAATCCGCGCAAGAATTGAGGGGACCAGTGAGGGTACCTGGCTGATCGGCGATGACTGCCCTGGCGTCTTCGTTACGGAGGAGCACGTGTGGTCGAGCAGCATCTTCTTGGGAATGCCTACCATGCCCGCCCAGCTGCGCCTCCATCAAGTCGACTTCCAGTACGATTGGGATTCGGGAAGCAGGACAAATGCGAAGGCCGAGGACCTCCGAAAATCCGTGCCCGACCGCTGCCTGATGGTCAGCTTCACGGGCATGTTTGAAACACGGACGGATTGGTCCCATGCCAAGGCCGTCTATCCGAACGGAACTTGGAAGTATCTCGGCTTCGGGCATCAGGGCGGGTCGCCGGGGAAACTCCTGATCAAATCCGAAGATGACGTGGAGGCCGTGCCTGGTTGTACCGACAAGAGCCACCCGCCGGAGAGCGCACCCAAGAAGTAAGAATAAACTGGCTCGAAAGGCCAACGCTCCCCCACATACCTCGCATACAGACTCCGCGCTACGCCGGGGTTGCCGGTGCCTTTGATGATGGCGCGGCCGTGCCGCCCGTGGCGCGGGCCGTCCGGCCTGCAGAGCCGAGATTCATCTCGGCTTTTCTTTCTTTTCTTCGCGAGAAATCTTTACCGCAAAAGCTCACTAATCTCTCATGC
>Ga0187847_10000343_pt1 | contig 54534 bp, 52 predicted proteins | sample June2016WEW_4_10_FD_132458 | JGI IMG/M metagenome (GOLD analysis project Ga0187847, IMG submission 132458) | Peatland microbial communities from SPRUCE experiment site at the Marcell Experimental Forest, Minnesota, USA - June2016WEW_4_10 | ecosystem: Environmental > Terrestrial > Soil >...
CCCGTCATGGTGGTGGTGACGAAGCGCTCGTAGACCGGGTAGGTACCGGTCTGGGTGGGGGCCACGGAGATGCCGGTGTTGACGAGCGTGTGGAAGGTCTCTCGACCGGCGACGTAGAGGTGCAGTGTTTCGGGCGAGCCCTCGCTCACCGCGACGTAGTTGTAGCTGTTCGGGTCGACGGTGTCGTGGCGCACGGACCTCACGAGATCGTGCCAGGTCGTAGTGTCCAGCACACCGGTCGTGGGCAGGTTGTTGTTGTTCTGAAAGGCCATGACGGCGCCGCGCACGATGACGCCGTCGTCGCCGGTGGACCAGAGCGAACTGAGCGACGTGGGCAAGTGGGGGTAGGCCCAGGCGTACACGCCCGAGGCTGGCTGGGCCGGGTCGGTCGTCGGCGTGGTCGGCGTGAAGCTCGCCGGTAGGTAGTGCAGTTGGGCGAGCAGTTGCTGGGCCCACCCGTCGCTCGCGATCGAGGCCACAGACTCTGATCGAACGGCCCGGAAGGTGCAACGTGACGCGCAGGCCATCGCCTCGGGTACGCGGAGCGAATAGGTGGTCGCGGAGACTGTCGCCGTGTTCGTGACGGCCTGGACCTCGCGCGGGCCGATCTGTTGCCAGTAAGCGTTCAACGCCGGGGTGCTCGTCAGGGGCGGCAGGTGCGACGCCGTCACGTCACGGCTGAAGGAGAGGCGCAGGAACGGTACCGAGGTGGAAATCGAGCTAGCCACGGTGCTCGTGATGCGCAACGTGCTGAAGGTGTCCGTGGCGTTCGAGGCACTCGCGTGGGGGGCGGGCGCGATTGACATCACGATGAGACCCAGCGCAAGCACCACGGTGTATCGCCAGCGATGTGTCACCTCACAACACTAATAAATGGCAGCTAGGGCATCTGCGCGTACGATTGGTCTGGACCAATGAAGGAGTTCTGGTGGGTGTCTTGGGTGTCGTGCTGCTGGTGATCCTCGCCATCCTGGTCGTCACCACGATCGTCTCCATCATCGGGACAGTCGTCTCGACGCTGACGCTGGTCATCGAGATCGTCGTCGTGGTCGGGCTCTGTGTGGTGGTCTGGCGCTTCTTTCAGAAGAAATAGCCGATAGGTCGCCCGAGTAGGATGGTCACTTCTGGCGGCGTGGCCGAGTGGTTAGGCAGGGGCCTGCAAAGCCCCGTACTCCGGTTCGAATCCGGACGCCGCCTCAATTTGGGCTTGACCTCATTCAGGCGACCACCCCTATGGCAATTGGGCCGGACGTCGCAGTAGCAGCCTCCCCAAGATCGTCGGTTCGAGGACGCCGGCCAATCGATAGACGAGTGGTCGCAGCAGGGATATGGCGAGCACCACGATGGCGCCCAAGAGCACACCGGCGACGACGTCGCCCGGGTAGTGGGCGCCGACGTAGACCCGCGCGAAGCACAGCAAACCCGCCAGGACGATGTCGAGCGCGGCCAACGAGACCATGCTCTTCGTGAAGCGCGAGCCGTTCGCCACGTGGTCCGGTGGCGTCGAGGGTGCCCGGCGCGTCACGAGCAGCACTGCCGCGACCAGTCCACCGGCGACGACGGCGTGATCGGAGGGGAACGAGTAGTCGTTGGCCCTCGGCACCAGTACCAGCACGTGATGCAGCGTGTCGTAGGGACGTAGCTCCTTGACGGCGTGACCGACGATCTGATTGAGCCCCAGGGCAACGACGGTCCCGAGGCCGCCGAGGACCATCAGCGCCGCCGCTCGAACGTCGCGTCGCCGCCAGATGACGCCGTAGGCGGCGAGAAAGACCGCCCCGAGTAGCACGACGCCCAGCCAGAGGGCGTACGCGTGCATGAACCCGTGGGCCCACGTCGTGCGGCGCGCGAACCGGTTGATGACGAGAAAGAGGCTGGTGTTGAGGCCCCGGGGCACCACGACCTTGACGCTGGCGAACAGGAAGCGGGAAGTCGAAAGGGTCGCCATGGGCGAGGTCATGCTATACCGCACGACGTCGGGGGATGAATCGCGATGGTGGTTCTTTGACCTGTGACGGCGTGGTCGCGCCGTTCGAACGTTTCGATCATCTGCCGCGCTGAGCCTTCCTCGCTACTACGAATTGGGCGATCGTTCATCTTCGCTGTCACTGGCCGCGATTGGGCCGCGGTGCTGCCGCGGTGGCGTATGCATTGACTTCGCGATCAAGGGAATCAGATAGCCAAAGAACGCCACCGTGACACCGACGAACATCATTCCCATTCCCACCAGTCGAAGGGAGTGGTCGTAGCACAGGGTTCCGCCGAGGGCCCCGAGCGCCACGCCGATCAAGCCGGACCAGGCCGCCGAACGAAGAAGTCGGTCGTGGCGCGCTACGAGCACCACGATGGCGATCGCGGCGATACCGAGGAAGCCTCCCAACAGGGCGTGTACGAGGGAGATGGCTTCGCCCTTCGTCGAGATCCAACCGTTGGGCCGGTTGTAGGGAACGTAGAACAACTCGCCCAGGCCGATGAGGAATTCGATGCCGACGGCCGTGGCCATCGCCGCCCACGCGCGACGGCTCAACGGTGCCAGTGCGTGGGGTTTCTCGGGACGTGCGCGGTTGTTCGCCGACGGCCCCGGCGAAGTCTCTACGTCTACGTGAGATTCACTGTCGCCGATTGCAATCGGGCGCGCGCTCGACGGCGCGAGATGGACCAAAAGGTTGTAGGTCAGGAGAGCCATCGCGAGGTGCATGGTCATGAGTACGGCGACGGCTCGAATCGGTTCGTGCTTGACGATCAGCCACACGTCGGGCAAGAGCAGCACGACGCTCACCGCTACGGCCAGTCGCAAGAACAGCCAGCGGGGCGACGACGTGATGCGCACGACGACGAACCAGGCCACGCACGCGCCGACCACGCCGAGCAACGTCAAGGAGCCGTAATCGATGAGGCGAAAGTGCGAGTACTGCCTCAGCGACGGGCGCCAGGACGTGGCGATCTTGACGAGGGCCGCGTTGACGGCCAGCGACGCGCCCACGCACAGCGCAGAGACGAGGACCCAACGCCGCATCGTGGCCGGGTCCTGGGTAGGGGTCCAATCGAGCCGGGTTCGCGCCAGTGTGCGATTTAGTGGGGGAGGTCCAGTCATGGCGTCTTCATTCTAATTTTTAACCCCGCCCCGAAGGGATGCGTCCCACGCCCACGTCTTAGCGTCACCGGGTCAATTACTGTGATGGGGATGACGGGACCGGGTACGTGCACTGAGCAACGGGGTGTCACTCGCGTGGGGGCCGTTCGCACGATCCGTCGACGCGGTGAGTGAGACCCCGTACACGTCGTACGGCTATCTCGAGGCCGGCGTGGACCTGGCGACCTTCTCACTCTCTGCACAATTCGGTCGGGTGGCGCCGTACGTCGACGGATTGAGTCCCGAAGAGAAGGCCCGTGCCGGGAGGTTGTTACGCGAGAACGTCGTGGTCAGTCTGCACGATCATCCCGTGCTGTTTCCGAGCGACATGCGCGAGACACCCCAGTACAACCGCACCGGTCGTCAGCACACCGGGTTCGCCGGGTTACGGGCTTCGGGGATGACCGTTGTCTTCGACAACATGATGGACGGCACCGCCTGCGTCACGGGCAACGCCCCCTGGCGGTGGCTGGACATCATCACCGACTTGGGCATGCGTCAGGCTGACGTGGCGCACCAGAGCGACGTCGTCGTCATCCGCAGTGTCGCCGATATCCACGACGCCCACCGCGAGGGCCAGGTCGGTCTGGTCTTCGGCCTCGAGGCGGCGACGCCGATCGAGAATGAGATCGACCGCCTCGACGTGCTCTACGGGTTGGGCCTGCGCCAGATCGGCATTGCCTACTCCGACGCCAACGCGCTCGGCAGCGGATTGAGCGAGGAGACCGACGGGGGCCTGACCGGGTTTGGTAGGCGGGCCGTTCGCCGAATGAATCAGCTGGGACTGGCCATCGACATCTCGCACTCGTCCGACCGGACCGGCATCGACGTGTGCGAGGCGAGTGAGCGTCCAGTCTTCATGACCCACGCCGGCGCCCGGGCGGTGTGGGAGACCAGGCGGATGAAGTCCGACGAGGTGCTGCGTGCGGTGGCAGACAGTGGGGGAGTCATCGGGATGTCGGCGGCGCCGCACACCACGATCTCGCACGCCCATCCGCGTCACAGCATCCTTTCGGTCATGGATCACTTCCTCTACTGCGTGGACCTGGTCGGGATCGACCACGTCGCCTTCGGACCGGACACGCTGTACGGCGACCACGTCGACCTGCACACGGTCTTCGGTCCGCTCTTGAACCTGGGCGCCATGGTCGGTCCCGCGCACGACAAGGTCGACTACGTGGACGGCCTGGAGAACCCCACGGAGAACTTCGAGAACATCTGCGGTTGGCTGGTCCATCGAGGCTTCTCCGACGACGAGATCGTCCGAGTCCTCGGCGGCAACATCCTTCGTGCGCTGGAACTGATCTGGGTCTAGCGACGGTCGCCTTCACGCACCGTTGCGACGAGCGGGCGCTGCGCTCGAAAGGCGCTCAGGAAATCCTGAAAGTTCTCCTACTGATTCTTCAGTTGCTGGCTCGCGAAGAGGCCCGACGCAATGAACTCGGTCTGGACCTCGTCGAGATCGTCGTTGGACGTGCCGGACCAGAAGGTGCACGAAATCGTGAAGGGACCGTGCCCGTCACTCGAGCACTCGCGAAGTCCGATGCCGGGCGTGATCGAGGGAGGTTGGCCGTTGGTGTCGAGGTTGAACAGCTGGCGTAAGAACGTGTTGACCTGATCCTGCGACGTCGATCCCTTCGTGGTAGCGACCAGGGTTGGGCAGTCCGTGGAGTCGGATGGGGCGCAGATGCCACCGGTAGAGGGCGAGAACTCTTGAACACTTCCTCTGGACGAGCCCGAGAACGCGGTCAGGGTGAGTGCGAGCATCAGGGCCAACAAAATGATGCAGGCCAGGGCCGCCATCGCCTGATTGTCAGTTCGCCAACGCATCTGGTCATCCCTTCGCGACGCGACGTGCCCCGTGCGAAGACTACTCGTGGGGTTCTGGCGCGGACCAACGGGAGGTTCCTCTCGGTGGTCCGATCCCCGGCGGCGGACTGGGGTTCCCTAGTTGGAGCGGGGCGGACGTTTGGTGCCGGTGGCTCGCATCGGTTCGAGTATCTGGTGTTCCAGGATGGTCGGTTCCAGGGGCCGCGAGAAGAGGAAACCCTGGACCTCGGCGACGTTGCTCGCGCGCAGCAGGTCCATCTGGCTGATCGTCTCGACGCCCTCGGCCAAGGTCTTGAGCCCGAGGTCCTTGCCGAGCTGGATGAATGTCTTGACGAGGGCCTTCGACTCCGACGACGTGTCCATGGCGTTCGTGAAGGATTTGTCGATCTTGATGCAGTCGACCGGGAATTGGCGCAGGTAACCGAGCGAGCTGTACCCGGTGCCGAAGTCGTCGATGGCGATGCGCACCCCGAGGTCCTTGATGGCCTGCAGCCGTTTCACCGAGGAGTCGACGTCGAGCATCAGCGCCGTTTCGGTCACCTCGATGATGAGTGACGTGACGTCGAGGCCACTCGTCGAGATGGCGTTGTGGATCTGACCAATGATGAGATCGCTGTCGAGCTGCTTGGCCGAGACGTTGACCGAGACGTCGATGGTGTCGCCGCGGGCGTGCCAGTGGGCCATCTGCTGGCACGCCTCGAGCAGGACCCACGCTCCGACCTCGCGAATCTGACCCGTCTGCTCGAGGATGGGAATGAACTCGTCGGGTTGCACCACGCCCAGGGAGGGGTGCTTCCATCGCAGCAGCGCTTCGACACCGACGATCGTGAGGTCCTCGAGGTTGTAGATCGGCTGGTAGAGCAGGAAGAACTGGTCGCCCACCAGCGCTGAGCGCAAGTCGAACTCCAGCGAGATCCGTCGTCCCAGGTCGGTCTGCATCTTGGGATTGAAGAACATGTACTGGTTCTTCCCCGCGGCTTTGGCCTGGTAGAGGGCGACGTCGGCGTCACGCAGGAACTCTCCACCGGACTCGCAGTCTCCAACGGCGATGCCGATGCTGGCCGTCACGACGAGCGGCATGATCGCACCCTTGATGTCAAAGGGGCGCCGCATCACCTTGAGCAGACGCTCGGCGACCAGTTCCGGGGCGAGGCGGTTCTCGCCACCGTCGATCAGCACGACGAACTCGTCACCACCCATACGGCCAATGGTGTCCGCCCCTCGAAGGGTGTCGGTCATCCGTTCGGCGACCAGCCCCAACAGGTGGTCGCCGGCCTCGTGACCGAGCGAATCGTTCACGTTCTTGAAGTCGTCGAGGTCGACGTACAGGGCCGCGCCCAACGTGCCGTTGCGGCGATTGCGCATCAGTAGTTGTTCGATCCGGTCGACGATGAGTGCGCGATTGGGCAGTCCGGTGAGGGAGTCGTGCATGGCCTGGAAGAGCAGTTGATCGGTGCGCTCCTTGACGAGCACCAGGCTGCGAGCGCGGCCGGTTCCCAGGGCGAAGATCAGCGCGCCGAGCAGCAGGTTGAGCGCGATCAAGCCAAAGAGCAGGGCCACCGCGTCGGCGTCACCGAAGAGGCCGCCGCCCTGTCCGTTGGCGTAGGTCTCAATGGTCCATCCGTCGTGGAGGTTCACCGTGGTCGACATCGCACCCTTGGTTATCGTGCCGCTACGAAAGACGTCCCGGGAGTCCTTGCCGCCGAAACGAAAGGCCAACGCAATACCGGGATGTCCGTCGCGGGCGGTGTCCAACAACACGCCCGGCTCGAGCGAGAGTCCGATGATCTCCACGAAGTTTTTCACCCGCGCGGCCGCGGTCGCGGGCACGTCGTTGCCGCGGTAGATGGGGGTTTCGAGGCCGATAGTCGCGGTGTCGAGGAAGGTGTAGGGAATGACGTCGTCCTGGCCGGTGCTGCGGGCGCTGAGGATTATCGAGCGGGCCGAGCTGTCGCACAGGTCGATGTCCTTGGAGAGCGGGTTGGCGTGGGGGCGGTAGATACCGAATTCGGCGAAGCAGTAGAAGCTCCGATTACCGGGCGGTGAGATCATGAACGGTGTTGACTGACCGAGCGATTCGCGACGAATGTACGCGTCCAGCTGTCCGAAGGGCACGATCTTGATGACGCCGAGACCCAGAAGTTCGGGGTAGCGCTTGAGCACGTGCAGGTCGGCGATCCATTTGGCGAACTGTGACTGGGAGGTGTTGGGGTTGCCGATGAGGTACGACTGAGTGCTGGTGATGAGATCGCGCTCGGTCTGGATGGCCAACTTGAGCGTCGCCGAAATCTCCGTCGAGGCGCTGAGGAACTGGCGGTGCGAGCGCTGGTCCGTGGCGCGGGCGACGGCGTCGGCGCCGATCAACGACCCTAGGGTTCCCGCGACGACGATGAACGCGGCGACGAGGGACCACGTGCGGTACTGCGTCGAACGACTCCCCTGCACAGTCTCACGCGTCTTCCTGGTTAGCTCGGTCCCTCACGATCCCGCGCCGGGTCGGGGCGCACGAAGGTTCGGCGAGTACGGCCCAATAAGTCTCCCAAAAAGACCGCCAAATGGTGACTAACTTGTCACAATTGTGACACAACAATGGGGTGAATTAATTTGCAACATACCCATACCTCAATTGAGGCGCGGGAGGTGACTATAAATTATATAACTCTCACTTCGACCGAGCCCTATGCGAAAAGTAATCTACTTCTTGGCGGCCTCGTAATAGGGATTGGTACCGGATGCATGGTCGGTGACGTCGACGATCCTCGAGATCTCGCGAACCGACTCTCGAAGGGCGACTTCAATCCCTTGGCTGAGGGTCACCGCGGCCATGCCGCAGCCCGCGCAACCGCCACTGAGGCGCAGATAGGCCACGTCCTCCTGCACGGCGACGAGGTCGGCCCGTCCACCGTGGGCGGCGATGCTGGGGTTGATCTGCATCTCGAGCACCTGCAGGACCCGTTGGGCGACGTCGCCGCTCAGATCGGGCGGTGGACCGGAAATGACCGGACTGGCCGCGGCCGCCCGGGGGGGACGGTTGGGATTCTCGATGAACATGCCGCCCTCGTCGTCAGGGTTCACGTCGAGCACCGACCCGCGAATCTTGGCCAGGCTGGCGGCCGGGACGACGATCGTCAGTCCGCCCTGGTCTTCGGACCAGTCGCCCTGGCCCACGTCGCTCAGCGCCTGGAAGTAGATGTCGTAGGTGTAGGCGTTGGCGCTGGCTCCGGTGACCTCGATCCACAGGGCGAGCGACTCGCCGTTCTCCTCGCTCGCGCGCAGGGCGAGGACCATGTCACGCGCGGCCTCTGAGGCGTGCAGGACGTCGGATCGCGGTGTGGTGTGGTCGGTCATGGTGTCTCGTTACAAGTGGTGAGTTGCGGCCATCATAGGGGGGTGCCCCGGATTCTCCTGCTTCTGCCCACCGCGACCTATCGGGCCCCGGACTTCCTGGCGGCGGCGGCGCGAATGGGCGTGGACGTCGTCGTCGCTTCGGAGCATCGTCAGGCGCTGGCCGAGTCGATGGGTGACCGGGCGATCGTGGTGCCCCTCGATGACGTGGCTCGGGCAGTCGAGCAAGTCGTGGCGTTGAACGAGCGCCGGGTGCTCGACGCGGTGGTCGCGGTCGACGACCAGGGCGTCGCGGTCGCGTCGGCCGCGTCGGCCGCCCTCGGTTTGCGCCACAATCGGGCCCAGGCCGTGGCCGCGTCGCGCGACAAGCGACAAATGCGCGGTCTCCTTCGAGATGCTCGGTTGCCCCAGCCCGATTATGCGGTGGTCAAGCCCGACGACGACGTGGTCGCGGCGGCCGACGTTCTCGGATACCCCTGCGTGATCAAGCCGGTCTCGCGGGCCGCCAGTCAGGGCGTCATTCGCGTCAACGACGGCGACGAGGCGCAACGGGCCGGCGCGCGGATACGACGGATACCCGGCGTCGCCCGTGAAGACCTGCTGGTCGAAACCTTCGTTCCCGGCGCCGAGGTCGCGGTGGAGGGCCTGCTCGATGCCGGTCACTTCGAGGTGCTAGCCGTCTTCGACAAGCCTGACCCGCTGGACGGTCCGTATTTCGAAGAGACCATCTACGTCACGCCGTCGCGCCAGCCCGACTCGGTCCTGGAGGAGGTCGGTCGACTCAGCGCCCTGGCGGCCGCCGCGCTGGGGCTGGTCGAGGGTCCCGTGCACGTCGAGCTGCGTATCGGCGCCGACGGGGCCGTCACGATTCTTGAACTAGCGGCGAGGTCCATCGGCGGCCTCTGTGCGCGAGCCCTGAGGTTCGGGGCCGGGGTGAGCCTGGAGGAGTTGATCATCCGCCACGCCCTGGGGCTTGGGCACGAGGGTCTCACCCGTGAACGTGGCGCCTCGGGAGTGATGATGCTGCCCATCCGCGCGGGCGGCGTGCTGGAAGAGGTCCGGGGTCAGGAGCTCGCCCAGGCCGTCGAGGGCGTGGTCGGCGTCGAGATCACGGTCGCCCCCGGGCGGCCCGTCGTGCCGTTGCCGGAGGGGGAGCGGTACCTGGGCTTCATCTTCGCGCGCGGATCAACGGCCCAGGAGGTCGAACTGGCCCTTCGCCGTGCCGAGGCGTCGTTGGACGTTCGAATGCGCTGAGTCAACTACGGCACCGGAGCGGTGTCCGAGGCAGCGCTCCGTGTCGATATGGAACATCGAGTGCGTCGACGGACACGGTCGTGGTTCGTGCAATAGTATCGGGCAAGTTCTGTGCAGGGTATGAACAGCGATGTGGGGCTCGCCCCCTTCGTTAAGGGGGGAATGTGTCCGTAACCGTAGAACCAGCCAACCGGGCTCAGGAGAAGGGGCTCAAGACCGGTGCGCTCGGGCTGATCTCGAGCGTGGTGATCGGCATCGCGTCGACCGCGCCGGCCTACAGCCTGGCGGCGACGCTCGGGTTCGTGGTCGTGGCCATTGGCCTGCAGGCCCCGATCGTCACGATCCTCGCCTTCGTGCCGATGTTCTTCATCTCGATCGCGTTCCAGCAGATGAACCGGGCCGATCCCGACTGCGGCGCCACCTTCACCTGGGCGACGCGCGCCTTCACGCCGCGCGTTGGATGGATGGGCGGTTGGGGTGTGCTGGCCGCCGACATCATCGTCATGGCGAGCCTCGCCCAGATCGCCGGTCAGTACGTGTTCGACCTGTTCAACGCCAAGGGCATCGGTGACAACGCTTCGAGCGTCTTCGTGCTGCTGGTGGGGATCGCCTGGATCATCGCCATGACCTGGATCTGCTACGTCGGCATCGAGATCTCCGCGAACTTCCAGAAGGCCCTGCTCGGTATCGAGTTCACGATGCTCATGGTCCTGTCGATCTGGGCCCTCATCCGCGTAGGCAACGGTACGGCCCCGGTCGGGCACCTGACGCCCTCGTTCACGTGGTTCAATCCCTTTGACATCAAGCATTTCAATGACTTCGTGGTCGGTCTGGCCGACATGCTCTTCATCTACTGGGGCTGGGATACGGCGCTCAACCTCAACGAGGAGACGGCCGACGCCGAGACGACGCCCGGCAAGGCCGGGGTCATCTCGACCTTCTTCCTGCTCGGGATCTACGCGCTGGTCATCCTGGCGGTGCAGTCCTTCGCCGGGATCGGCACGAAGGGGATCGGACTCGGCAATGTCAACCACATCGGTGACGTGCTCTCGATCCTCGGACCGGCCATCTTCGGCCATTCGACCTTCGCGTCGGTGCTGTCGCATCTGCTGTTGCTGATGGTGCTCTCCTCGGCCGCGGCCTCGACGCAGACCACGATCCTGCCGACCGCCCGGACGGTGCTCTCGATGTCGGTGCACAAGGCCGTGCCCGACATATTCGCCAAGATGCACAAGCGCTTCCTCACGCCGACCGTGGCGACGGTGACTTTCGGGCTGGTGTCCATCGCGCTGTACGTGTCGATGAACTTCATCTCCGCCGGACAGGTCATCTCGGACTCGGTGGACGCCCTGGGCGTGATGATCGCCTTCTACTACGGGCTCACCGGGTTCTCGTGCGTGTGGTACTACCGCAAGCAGGCGACCGAGAGTGTGCGTAACTTCTTCGTGCTCTTCTTGATGCCGCTCATCGGGGGTCTCATCCTGTACTTCATCCTGGGCTGGTCCTTCTGGTACTACTGGAACCCGGGCAACAGCTACACGGAGTGGCACATCTTCGGGCACGTCTACGGCGGGACCTTCCTGCTCGACGTGGGGACCCTGGCGATCGGCGTCATCTTGATGATCTTGATGAACACGTTCCGTCCCGCGTTCTTCCGGGGCGAGACGCTCAATCGCGACTCGCCGACCCTCGTGACCGAGGACTTCGGCGCCCAGCCGGCCACGTGATCAGGGGACCTCGATACCCACGTTCGTTCAATGAAGGAGTAGTGACCAGATGACCGAAGCTCCAACCTCCGCGCTGATCGTCGTCGGCGTCGACGGCTCGCCGCCGGCGCACGCCGCACTCGAGTACGCCATCGAGGAGGCCCGCCTGCGCCAGGCGCGCCTGCACATCACGTACGCCTACCCGGTGATGGCCTTGGGCGTGACGGGCTCGACCGGGAAGGACTACTACGACCAGGTCGAGAGCGACGCCCGCGTGCTGCTCCAGGGCCTGGTGGCCGCGGCGCCCTCCACCGAGGGTATCGACGTCGAGTGGCTGGCCGTCCCGGGCAATCCCTCCGAAGTGCTGATCGAAGCGAGCAAGGAGGCCGTCTTGTTGGTCGTGGGCTCGAGGGGCGTCGGGGGCTTCATGGGCCTGATCATGGGCTCGGTGTCGACGCAGTGCGTGCACTACTCGCACTGCCCGGTGCTGGTGGTGCGCGAGGGACACTGAGCCTGCGGCGAAGTCCGCGTCGGCGGGTGTGATTTGATGGTCGTGGAGGTCGCGGACGTGGGCACGACGTTTCGGGTACTCGGACGCTAGGTAACGGAGGACGGAATGCGGGTACTCATCATCGGAGCCGGTGGGGTCGGATCGGCCATGGTCGCGACGGCCGACAAGTGGTCGCTCTTCGAACGCGTCGTGGTCGCCGACTACGACGAGGATCGCGCGCAGCGCGCCATCGCCGGACGGGGAGAGCGCTTCGCCGCCTTCCGCCTGGACGGCTCCGACGAGGCCGCCATCGTGGCGCTGGCCACCAGCGAGCGAGTGGACGCCATCGTGAACGCCCTCGATCCCCGATTCGTCATGTCGGTCTTCCGGGCGGCCTTCGCCGCGGGCGTCACGTACCTCGATATGGCCATGTCGCTCTCGCACCCCCACCCGACCGAGCCCTACACCCTGCCCGGGGTCAAGCTCGGCGACGAGCAGTTCGCGATGCAGGACCAGTGGCAGGAGAGGGGCCTGCTGGCGCTGTGCGGCATCGGCGTCGAACCGGGCCTCTCGGACATCTTCGCGCGCCACGCCTCCGACACCCTCTTCTCCTCCGTCGACGAGGTCGGCGTGCGCGACGGCGCCAACCTGGTCGTCGAAGGCTACGAGTTCGCGCCCTCCTTCTCCATCTGGACGACCATCGAGGAGTGCCTGAACCCGCCCATCATCTGGGAAAAGGACCGGGAGTGGTTCACGACGGCCCCCTTCAGCGAGCCCGAGACCTTCAACTTCCCGGCCGGCATCGGCCCGGTCGAGTGCGTGAACGTCGAGCACGAGGAGGTCCTGCTCATTCCTCGATGGGTGCCGGCCCGGCGCGTGACTTTCAAGTACGGCCTGGGCGACGAGTTCATCGCGGTGCTCCAAGCGTTGCACAAGCTGGGCCTGGACTCGGTGACGCCGGTGCGCGTCGGCGGGGTCGAGGTCTCACCGCGTGACGTCGTGGCCGCCTGCCTGCCCAACCCGGCCGAGCTCGGGGACCGGATGTCGGGCCTCACCTGCGCCGGCACGTGGGTCACCGGCACCGGCACCGACGGATCGCCGCGCGAGGTCTACCTGTACCACGTCGTGGACAACGCCTGGTCGATGTCGGAGTTCGGCTCGCAGTCGGTCGTCTGGCAGACGGCGATGAACCCGATCATCGCGCTCGAGCTGCTCGACTCGGGGACGTGGTCCGGCGCGGGCGTGCTCGGCCCCGAGGCACTGCCGGCCCGTCCCTTCCTCGACCTCGTCAACGCCCACGGGGCGCCGTGGGCGATCGACGAACGCACGGTGGCCAAGGGCTGAGCGGTCACGAGCGCCGCCGGCGCGCTGCGGCGGGACTACTGGATGGTGACGAGGGTCCCGATCGGCGTGAAGGGGAAGAGGACCTGCGCGTGCGAGAACGGCATCTCGACGCAGCCCAGGCTCTGGGGGTAGCCGTAGGCCGAACGGATGAAGCCGTGCAGCGCGTCACCGCCGTGGAAGTAGGAGACCCACGGGATGCCGGGGTCGCTGTACTTCGTGCCGTCCGGCTCGACACCCGACATGGTCGTGGTGAGGAAGCGCTCGTAGACCGGGTAGGTGCCCGACTGGGTCGGCGCGTCACTCACGCCGGTATTGACGTAGGTCTCGTAGGCGATCCTGCCGTTGCGGTAGAGCTTGAGCAACTCGGGCAGGGTCTGGCGAACGTAGACGTAGTTGTAGCTGGACGGGTCCAGTTGGTGGCGCTTGGCGGCGGAGAGAAGCGCCTGCCAGGTGCCCGAATTCATCGACCCGGTCGTGTCCAGGTTGTGGTCCAACTGGAATTTCATCAGTGCGCCCTGCAACACGACGTTGGGGGCACCGACGCTCCAAAGCTGTCGCAGGGTGGTGAGTGCGCGGAAGCGCCACACGTAGGACCCCTTTTGCAGCTTGGTGGGATCGGCGACGGTCACCGCCGGCGCCAGGGTCGTGGTCGTGGTCGTCGACGTGCTCGTCGTTGACGGGGAGAGCGTCGTCGTCGTGGTGGAGGACGTGGTGGTCGTCGTGGTAGTCGTGGCACTCGACGCCGGCACGAACGTGACGGGCAGGTAGCGAAGTAGCGCCAACATCTGGTCCTCGAGCTTGAAGGAGAAGGGTGCGTTCGCGTGGGCGCTGGGTGTGGCCCCGGAGTGATGCGGGGAGAGGCCGCTCCTCGCTCGAAGTCCAGACGCCGCTTGGGCCAGTGGCGAGCAGAGCAGTGAACCAACGACCATCGAGCCGACCGCGACCGTGTAGAGAATATGACGATTTCCGGACTTCACAGGTCAAGGTTACTGGCTGGGCGCTGTTCGTAATCTTCCTGTAACGGTTCTGTTACCGGTGGTGGCGACGACGTCGCGATGGCGTGGTGAGCACCGAGGGGCTCCAGCCGGCGTCGGCGGGGTTGACGTTGGTCCCGGGTGCCACGATCTCGTCGATGCGGTCCAGCACGTCCGACTCGAGGCGTACGTCGGGCGCCGACAGCTGGGACTCCAGCTGCTCCATCGTGCGGGGCCCGATAATCGCGGCGCTGACGGCCGGGTGTTCGAGCACGAAGGCCAGGGCCAGGTCGATCAGGCTGAGGCCGGCCTCGCGCGCGAGCGTGGCCAACTGGGTGACGGCCTCGAGCTTGCGCTGGTTGGCGACCAGGCTGAGGTCGTAGCGATCGGGAATGCGGGCCGAACGGCGGCTGGTGTTGTCGAGGCCCTCGCCGAAGCGGCCCGACAGCCAGCCGCCCGCGAGGGGGCTCCACGGGATGACGCCCATGCCGAAGCTCTGGGCCACCGGCAGCACGTCGCGCTCGATTCCGCGCACGAGGATCGAATAGGGGGGCTGCTCGGTCATGAAGCGTTCCCGGGCGCGCCGCTCGGCCACCCACTGGGCCTGGACGATCTGCTCGGCCGGAAAGGTCGAGCTACCGAAGGAGCGGATCTTGCCCACGTGCACGAGGTCGCTCAAGGCACCGAGGGTCTCGTCGATGTCGGTCGACTCGTCCGGACGGTGGATCTGGTAGAGGTCGATGTAGTCGAGTCCCAGCCGGCGCAGGCTGTTGTCGCACTCGGCCATGATCCATCGGCGCGAGTTGCCCTGGGCGTTGGGATCGTCGCCCATGCTGGCGTGGACCTTGGTGGCCACCACCACCCGTGAGCGGTCGAGCGAGGTCAGCGCCTTGCCGACGATCACCTCGGACTCGCCCTGGGAGTAGACGTCGGCGGTGTCGATGAAGTTGATTCCGGCGTCCAGGGCCCGGTGGATGATGCGGATGGAGTCGTCGTGGTCGGTATTGCCCCAGGCTCCGAACATCATGGCCCCCAGGCAGAGGGGGCTGACTTTGATACCGGTGCGGCCGAGTGGATGGAGGTTCATAGCCTCACCTTATTCTCCGCCCGTCAAACGCGGCCCGCACGATCGAACGAGTGCCGGGCCCAACGCTGGATCTAACGACCAACGAGGTCCGCCCGATCGGCGAGCTAGTGCTGCAGGGCCGGCTCGCCCTCGACCGGGGCGTGCGAGACGACGAAGTCCTTGCTGCGGATCAACAGCACGGAGCAAATCGACCCGATGAGGGCCAGGATGCCGCTGACGATCAGGAGGTCGTTCATCGCTCCGGCGAAGGCCACGTGGATCGCCGCTACCAGTTCACCCCTCGCACTACCGCTCACCGACGCGATGACCGCGCCGACGTTGCCCTGTTGAATGGCCCCGACGACCTGGTGCTCCTTGCCGGCGAGGGCGGGGACGCTCGAGAGCGAGTGCTGAAGGTGACTGCGGATCGAGGACGTGAAGATCGAGCCAAAGGCGGCGATGCTGGTGGCGATGCCGATTTGGCGAAACGTGGTGTTCACGCCCGAGGCCATGCCGGACTTCGCGGGCGCCACGACGCCGACGGCGGTGGAGGCCAGGGGAGGGTTGACCATTCCCGCCCCGACACCGCCGATGATGAAGCCGGGGATGAGGTGGGTCCACGAACTCGTGCCCGTGATGCCCGCCATGAGCAGGAGCGATACACCCACCAGGAGCAGCCCCGGACCGATGAGCCAACGCACCGGCATATGGGCGCTCAAGCGGCCCGAGATCATGGCGGACGCCAGCGTGCCCCCACTCAACAAGATCAAGCGGCCGCCGGTCGCCAGGGCCGAGTAGCCGAGGTCGTCCTGGAGGTAGATCACGAGGTATAAGAGCATGGCGAAGAGCGAGCCGTTCATGGTGAACGCCGCGATCAGTCCGCCCGAGAACGTCGGCACCCGAAAGAGTGACAGGTCGAACAGGGGATTGGAGGCCTTGCTCTCGATGAAGATGAAGGCGCTGAGCAACACCACGGCGAGGATGAGGCATACCACGACCCGAGTGTCACTCCAGGCCGAGACGCTCGCCTGGATGAGCCCGTAGACCAGGCTCACGAGACCGAGGGTCAACACGATAAAACCGGTCCAGTCCGGGCTCAAGGCGCTCATCGTGCGCGATTCGTCGACCTTCCACAGGGTGATCGCGATCGCCGCGATTCCGATGGGGATGTTCACGAGGAAGATTCCCCGCCAGGAGATCTCACTGGTGATGACGCCGCCCAGAATGGGACCGAGCGCGACGGCGACGCCCGTGACGGCGCCCCAGACCCCGAAGGCCACCCCGCGGTCCTTGCCGTGAAAGCTCTGGGCCAGGAGCGCCAGTGACGTTGCGAACATCGTCGCGCCACCGATGCCCTGGGCGCTTCGCGAGAGGATCAGCATGATCGGCGACTGGGCCAGCCCACATGTCAGCGAACCGAGCGTGAAGATGGCCAGACCGATGACGAAGAGGCGCCGTCGGCCGTAGCGGTCGGCGAGCGAGCCGGTGGTCAACAAGAGGGACGCGAGCGTTAGGGCGTAGGCGTCGATGACCCATTGAACGTCGGAGAAAGTGGTGTGAAGTCCCTTTTGTATCACGGGTATAGCGACGACGACGATGGTCACGTCGAGCAGGAGCATGAAGGTCCCCGCTCCGACCACGATTAGGGTCCACCACTTTTTATCCATGTCGTCGTCCCCGCTTCGTTCGCGCAATGCCCTTGGTGTTCATGAGACTCGTACAACCCGGTTCGAAGGCCCGCACTGCACCGCACCGCGCCATAGCAACGGAGACTAATGGCTCGTGTCGAGGGACGTGACCAGTTTCCCAACGGGGAGTGACACTCGAGTTTCGAGAAGTTGCGGGTGACGAACCCGTTGATGGGCCGCGCGATGGCGCGATCAAAGTTCGGGGTTGGCTCGCCACGTGTCGCGGTTGGCCTTCGGGTGTCGCACGCGGCTGCCATGATGGTTCGGTGGCCAAGAGATACCTCCAAGTCCCCGAACTGATCGTGGGATTTGACACTGAGACCACCGGGCTCGACGTGCGGGTCGAACGTGCGATCTCCTACGGATTCTGCGAATACCGCTACGGACAGCCGGTGTCGAGCGAGCACTTCTTCGTGGTGCCGGACCGCCCCATAACCGAAGGGGCACGGCGGGTGCACGGCCTCTCGCTCGAGGACCTCGAAGCGAAGCGGCTGCACGAGCAGGTCCGTTCGGTGCGGGAGGGGCTGGAGCACACCTTTGAAATACTGCGCAACTACCAGAGCCTCGACGCGTTGATCGTGGGATCCAATGTCTCCCAGTTCGATATTGAGATGTTCCGCTGGAGCTATCGCTCGGTCGTGGGCCGCAGTCCTTCCGAAGATGGTCTAAACATTTCGAAGTTGCGGATCATCGACGTGGTCGAACACGACCTCGCGATCGAGCCGAGCCGCTCCAACCGCCCCCGGCGGGGACTCAGCTATCTCTGCCGGCACTACGGCGTCAAACAGGGTGGGCACGACGCCCTCGAGGACGCCCGGGCCGCGGTCGAGGTCTTCTTCGAACAGGTGCTGCACAACAACGCCGGCCAGATGGGACTGGGCATCGAGGCTGAGCCGTCGCCGTCCCTGCGGGTCCAGCAATTGCACGAAAGTTGAGAGCGGGCTGGTCTAAGTCATTTGGATCGAGTGGTAGGGTTGCACCCTCGGGGGCCGTTGGCGCAGTCTGGTAGCGCACTTGCATGACACGCAAGGGGTCGCAGGTTCAAGTCCTGCACGGCCCACCATTGAAATCTGTCACGTCATCGTCAACCGTTGAACCTGTGCAGATTATCGCCGGAAGATGGGTTCGCCGCTTGGCACGTTTCCGCGCGGCGTTGGTAGCACTCCGTAGTCGCTAATTCTTCTCAACACTTCGTGGTCGTCATGGCACTCAGTTTCTTTCGTTGACTTTGCGAAAGGCCATAAAGATGTGCCGTTGACAGTCGCGACGCGTTCGATGAATCCAGTTTCGTAGCCTACGTTTGTTGCTGACTTCACCGCGGGCCTGGGTCTGTATTGAGACTGCCCGGTGTACACTCACTAGCACTCGAGGGTAAGCGCTCACCTCGTTGGTGCCGCTCCGGACCATGGCGGCTTCTGCCGGTCGAGGCAGGAGCGAGTTAGCCAGGGTTCCATGGTCCATCCCCGCGCAGTGTCGAGCGTCTCATGAACCGCAACGTCGGTGTACGCCAGCGTTCCGTGACGTTGTTGACGGCACTGTCTCTGTTGCTGGTGATAATGATGGCCGTGATCAGCATCGTGCTCGCCTCGGATCAGGTGACAAGCGACGTTAACAAGCAGGTGCGCACGACCGCGTCGGTCAGTTCGGTGGTCGTCAGCGAGAAGCTGTCGGATCTGGTCACGCTCGTGAATAGTTACGCGCTTCGTTCGACGTTGCCCTCCGAGGTAGCCGCCGGCTCCGTGGACGACGCCCAGGTTGAGTTGAACCTCGCCAGCCTCGCGCACGCCTTCCCGGGCATCTCCGCCTCTTTCGTCGCCAGTCTCGCGGGTACTTCGCTCAACACGTACCCACTCGAGCCGAGCGTGATCGGCACGAATTTCGCGTACCGGGAGTGGTACAAGGGCGTCGTCGCGTCCGGTCGACCCTACCTGTCGAACGCCATCGTGACCAAGGAGGCCGGCCACCCGTTGGCGGTTACGGTGACGGCCTACATCAAGGGTTCGAACGCTCAGCCGGTCGGCATCCTGGGCGTGAACTACGGACTGGGGGCCATCAAGTCCTTCGCGACCAACGTCGGGCGAGCGCAAGGCATCACCCTCACCTTGACCGATCGGGCCGGCACCTCACTGACGGCCGGGGGCGCGCATGGCTTGGTGTCGTTGGAACGTGACCCCCGGGTCCGGGCGGCCCTGCACGGCCGCAGCGGCCTCTTGAGTTACTCCGCGGTCCTCGCCGGCGGACGCCGTGGTCCGACCGAGCTGTCGGCGTACGATCCGATCGCCGGCACCGGCTGGTCCGTCATTGCGTCGGTGCCGGAGTCCGTCGCGTTCGCGGGGCTGAACCGGCTCCGTTGGACGGTGATCGCGATCGCCGCGCTCCTCGTCCTGGTGCTGCTCGCCGTCGGAGGGATCATCTCGCGCACCGGTCAGCGCCGGCGCGCCATCGAACTCCAGGTCCAACAACGAGATCGGGAGATGGTACGGGTGCTCGAATCGATCGACGAGGCGTTCGTCTCGATCGACGCGGGTGGGCGGATAACGGCCTGGAACCCGCGGGCCGAGATTCTCTGCGGTTGGGCCGCGTCCGATGTCCTGGGCCGGAACCTGGCCGACACGGTGATTGACGCCGAACACCGAGGTTCGTTCAAACGGGCCATCGCGACGTATCGAACGGGATCCGATTCTGACGTCGTGGGCAAACGCGTCGAGATGACGGCCCTGACTCGAGACGGGCGCCGAATTCCCGTCGAGTTGGGCGTGTGGGCCCAGGATGACGGCCAGGGCTTCAGCGCGTTCATGCACGACATCACCGAGCGGGCGCCGCTGATGGATGCCCGAGCCGTGCGACCCTGACCCTTCGCGGTGGCCAGTTCGCTCGGTACAATGCGCCGGTGCAAGATCTCACCTACTCCGAATCGATTTTCATCCGTCGCTCCCCGGAGGATCTCTACGACATGGTCTCCGACGTCACCCGCATGGGCGAATGGAGCCCGGTGTGCAAACGGTGTTGGTGGGACGAGGGCGAGTCGCTACGGGTGGGCGCCTGGTTCACCGGACACAACGAGACGCCTGATCGCACCTGGGAAACACGGGCCGAGGTGGTGGCCGCCGACCGGGGTCGCCAGTTCGCCTTCGTGGTGGGCGGCACGTGGACCCGTTGGGGCTACACCTTTGCGGCGACGGACGATGGGACGCGGGTCAGCGAATCATGGGAGTTCCTGCCAGGCGGCATCGTCAGATTCGAGGAGCGATTCGGTGACGACGCGCTGGCGCAGCTCGACGACCGCCGGGCGGCGGCCCGCCGGGGGATACCCGAGACCCTCGCGGCACTGAAGAGAGTCGCGGAGTCGAGCTAGTGCCGTCCGCCTTCACCGGGCGCGGTCAGATATTGACCGCCCAGTCTCAATCGCGCCTGCGCGTCGTCGGGTGATCACGGCCGTCGCCTTCGCGTTCGCCGTCCCTACAGGGTCGTGGGCTCAGGGGTCGAACCGATCACGTCACGTTCTTGATGATCAGTGAGCAAGGTTGGGCTTGGCCAGTATTCGTAGTCGCGGCCCAAAATCTCGCCCCTCGTCGAAGGAGGAGTGGTGACCAATATCGAGGTGCGCCGATCTTGCAGTGGAGCGGTTCCAATGAGGGGCGATCGGGTGGCCCGGGCGGCGCTCGCGTTCGCAGTGGTGGCCCGCCCCTTCGACGTGATCGTCACACCCCGGTTCGTCGTCACCGAGCGTCGGCCAAGGAACGGGTGGCCGTGTGGCACACTGGTGTCACGACGGCGGTATCGAGGTGGGTTCACTTTCTCGGCCGGCCCCGAGCCAAAGGACGGCTAACGACATGACGAACTTTGCGGGTTCATGGGATGTGACCCTCGATACGCCCATCGGCACGATGGCCGTCACCTTCGAGATCGCCGACGTCGACGGTCAGATTCGCGGTACGGCCAGCTCCGACGCGGAGACCGTCGACTTCCTCGAGCCTCACGCCGACGGCGACCGGCTCACGTGGTCCCAGGCGGTCACGACGCCGATGCGCCTGACCTTGAAGTTCGACGTGACGGTCGACGGCGACTCGATGACGGGCACCGCCAAGGCCGGCATCCTGCCCGCGTCCAAGCTCCACGGGACTCGCGCCGCGACGGCGAGCGGGTAAGGATCACGGTGGGCACGCTGACGGGGCGCCGTCAAGCGTTCGCTTGCGGGCCTACCACGGGCGCACCTTGCCGAGGCGACTGACCCCCATGAGGATGATGAGGGCCGCGCCGACCTGCACGAGCGCCAGGACCATGGCCTGCTGGTGGGAGCCGAAGAAGACGGCGTTGTAGAGGGCGATTGGCATCGTCGTCGCCATGGGCACCGATCCCGAGACGATCATGGTCGCCCCGAAGTCGCCCAGGGCGCGCCCGAAGGCCATCGCGATGCCGGCGACGATGCCGCGCCGCGCCAGGGGCAGGGTCACGAGCAGGGCTACGCGCCAGCGCGAGAGTCCCATGGCCCGCGCCGCCTGCTCGAACCGGGGATCGACGACGGCGATGGCCGTGCGCGAGAAGCGCAGGCAGTACGGGAAGGACTCGACGATCTGCGCGACGACGATCCCGGTGAAGGTGAAGGTGAGTGGATGGCCGAAGAGGTGCACCTCCGCGTCGCGGATGGGACCGGGACCGCCCAGCCTCGTGAGCAGGTAGTAACCCACGACGGTGGGGGGCAACGCGATCGGCAGGCTGAAGAGGGTTTCGATCGCGCCGCGGCCAGGGAAGCGGCCCTTGGCGAGCACGAAGCCGAGGGCCACGCCGGTCACGGTTACGACGAGCGTCGCTTCGAGCGCCGCGTGCAGGGAGATCGACAGCGGATCCCAGACCCAGGGCGGTATCCCCAGCCCGTTCAACCACGAGTGGGGAACGAGTCCCGTCACGTCGGCTCGCCTTCCGATCCTTCGCCGTCGGGCCCGCGATCGGTCCGTTCGACTGGACGGCTGCCGACCACTCGGCCCTCGCGGTAGGCGATGACGACGTCGCCGAGCTTCTCGGCCTCGTCGGGGTCGTGCGTTACCAGCAGGGCCGGAACACCCGAGGCGACGATCACCTCCCTGATTAGGTCGCCGAGGTCACGGCGAACCGATTCGTCGAGCGAGGAGAGCGGCTCGTCGAGCAGCACCAGGGCGGGGTCGCCGGCGAGCCCGCGCGCCAGCGCCACCCGTTGGCGCTGCCCTCCCGAGAGGGAACCCGGTCGCCGGTCGGCGAGCTGACTAGCGCCGACCCGTTCGAGCCATGAAAGCGCCATCGCGCGCCGCTCCCGGCGTGCGGTGCGCTGGCGAACCGCGAGGGCGACGTTGTCGAGGACCGTGCGGTGTGGCAACAGCAGACCGTCCTGGAACACCATGCCGATGCGCCGCTCCTGGGTGGAGACGAACAGGGAACGTTCGCAGTCGCTCACGACGTGACCGTTGATCGTGATCGTGCCCGTATCGGGCCGCAGGAGGCCCGCGATGAGTGACAACGTCAACGTCTTGCCCGCTCCCGAGGGCCCGAACAGGACGGAGATTCCCGACTCCACGGCGAAGGAGACGTCCAACTCGAACTCGCCGACGCGCCGGGTGACGGCGACCTCGAGGGCGCTCACGCGCGGCTCCGACCGAGCAGTCCGACCCCGGTCATCGCGGTGATGGCCATCAGCACCAGGATCAGGAACATTGTGTTGCGCTCGGGTGTCGTAAAGGAGTCGAGGATCGCCAGCGACAATGTACGGGTCTTGCCGTTGATGTCGCCACCGACCATCAGTGTGGCGCCGTATTCCCCAAGGGCGCGGGCGCAGCCAATCGTGAGCCCGGCGGCGATGCCCCGCCGGGCCAACGGGAGGGTCACCTGCAGCGCGACACGCCAATCGGGCAGGCCGATCGCGCGCGCGGCCTGTTCGAGCAGCGGGTCCACGCCCTCGATGGCCGCGCGGGCCGCCCGGAGGCAGAACGGGTACGCCGCCACGGACGCGGCGATGATGCAGCCGGCGACGTTGTAGACCAGCGCGTGGCCGACCACGCGCGTGAGGAACCCACCGACCCGGGTACCGGGGGAGAGCACCTCGAGCAGGTAGAAGCCGATCACGGTGGGGGGCAGGATGATGGGGAGGCTGCCGATCGTCTCGAGAAGGTTCCGGCCGCGGAATCGACCCTTGGCCAGTACGTATCCCGAGGCGATGCCCAACGCGCCGGCGATCATCGTGGCCGGCACGGCGACGCGCACGGTCAGCCAGAAGGGACCCGAGACGACGTCCCAGTAGGCAATCGAGCTGGCGAGCAGGCGCGCCACGCCGAAGCCGAGACCGAAGCCGACCACCACCGTGACGGCGACGGCCGTCGACCTGTGCTCAGCGGCGAGCGTCTGCGCGCCAGTGCGCCATCGCCTCATGCGCGGCGCACGTGCTTCAGCTAACTGATCGGGTCATAGCCAAAGGAGGCTAACACGGCCTGTCCCTTCGCGGAAAGCAGATACTTGATGAAGGCCTGCGCGGACACCCCGTCGGCGCTCGTCAGATCGGTGGTCGCGTTCTGACCCTGGTCGTCGTTCTCGACGACGACCCACTGGCGAATCGGCTGGTCGTAGCCGTGCTGGCCCACCAGGGTGGTCGGACCGGCGTTGCCTTTGGCCCCGAAGTTCCTTGAACTGATGGCCGCCGCGACGCCGTCGCGCATCCCGGGAACGTAGATCCGGTCGGTGCACGACTCGAGGTCCGAAATATGTGTCGTCCAGCCGTTCGACACCGTGGCGTCGGCGCTACTGGCGACGCCGCACTCGGGGACCTCGGCCCAGTAGTCCGTGTCGTCGCCGGCCGGAGAGATCACGAACGACTTGGGCAGCAGCGCGATCTGCGACGTGCCGGCGACCACCGTGTCCTGGGTGTAGGTGACGTTGTCGCCGAAGACGATCGGCAGCGAGGGATCGGAGTAGTTGCCGTTGCCGGCCTGCCCGCCCGAGGACGGGCTCGTCGTGTTGAAGTTGTCGAGACTGGCCCCCTTGTCGGTCAACCGGTCGATTTCCGCGCAGGCCTGATCTGACGCGTTCGCCCCGAGGGAACGTTGCGGATGGGTGTGGTAGTACTGGACGGCCGCGACGTACAGTGCCTCCATCCCCGCGAGCCCGTAGGGTGCGTTCGGCGCGACGTCCGACGGACCGCAGCCGGTGTCGGCGAACGACCAGCCGTTCTTCGGGTCGGCGATGGCGAGATAACCGCCGGTGTTGTGGCTCGCGGATCCGCCGCGGGCCCGGTTGGTGTGGGCTAGCAGGTCGCTCCACACCTGGGTCATCGTGGAGGGGGCTTGCGTCTTCCTCTTGTTGAAGTAGCCGCTCACGGGCGCGGCGCACGTGGGCGCACCCTGCGCCGGCGCGAGCGTGTGCCCACCCTGGCGGCAGGAGAAGATCACCAGTCGCCCGGTGGTGTACTGGGCCCGGGTCGATCCGATGCCGGGGCACGAGGTGCCGTTGGCGTTCCCGCCGTTGGCCGCCGAGTAGGTCGTGGAGTGTGTGTCAATGCATTCGCCGACGCTGTTCTTCTCCACGGCGCCGGCGTTCTGCGCCGCGGGCGAACCGGCGGGTATGGTGTCGTCGACGTTCGCCTCGTCGGCCGACGCGAACAGCGCGAAGCCGGTCGGCGAGTTCCCGGCACCGTCGGACGCGAAATCGACGCCACCGTCCATCTCGCCCGCGAGGTGGCCCGAACCGCCGTAGCTGAAGGTGACGCTGACGCCTCCGTTGGCGCTCTGGACGAAGTCCTGGGTCATGAAGTCAAAGGCCGGCTCGGTGTTCGACGCGGCGAGGAACGTCGTGGGACTGGGTGCGGCCGACGCCGAGTCGACGGCCAACCCCACCGGGCCGGCGACGAAAATGAGGATCAGACCTACGGCGCCCGAGATTCGCGGTAATGAGAGCCTGGAGACCATGCACGCTCCTTCTTGACGGTGCCGCCAGCGCGGGCCGTGGCGGAAACTCTGAGCATAAATCGGCCGGGTGTTCGTGTCAACGCAAGTCGCAACTTCTGGGCCCTAAAAGTTGGTAAATGATGACCTCAGTTGAGAATTAACTTGCATATTCTCCGCCGGGTGATCCAAGCAGGGCCATTCGTCACGGCGAAGGGTGTCGCCAACGTTCGACTGGAGTTGCCTCGTTGGTGTCGTCGACCTGTCGCTAGCCAGCCGTCGACTGATAGGCCGGGGAGCCGATGACGATCGTCCCGCAATGGGGACCGGGCAGGTAGACGGCCGAGTTGTAGACCGGCGTGAACGTGAGGAACCTCTCCCGGCGCAGTGTCGATATCGATGCGTACGTACCGTATCGCTGGCAGCGCGCTCGTTCGGCCTTCATGATCAGTGCTCGCTCGACTTTGATGGCGCTCGTCGTGCCGGTATTGGTGGTCGCGTCCGACATCACGAACACCGTGAAGCCGACGATGAAGGAGATGGTCAGTGTTATCGCCAACATGCGGGCCAAGGAGAGTTTGCGAAGCGTGGGACGGCTCCTCTCGGTCGCGGTGATGCCAGTCTTAGGCTATGCGTTGGCGCTTCGCACGCGGTTGCGTGGCCCGGGAACCGTCGCGCGACGGTTGAAGCATCGAGCACCAGAGGAATACACTGGCGGTGAAATGGAAGATTACAGCGTGGGCGAGGCCGCCGGGTTGTTGGGCGTCAGTGCCGACACGGTGCGGCGCTGGATCGACAACGGCAGTCTCGACGCCACTCGAACGGTCAATGGGCGACGGCGTATAGAGGGGGTGGCGCTCGCAAAATTCGCGCAATCGCTCCACGAAGGCTCCGATGCGCCGGTCGCGAACAGTGCCTCGATTCGAAATCATTTCACGGGCATCGTGACCAAAGTGGTCAAGGACAAGGTCATGGCGCAGGTGGAACTGCAGGCCGGCCCCTTTCGTGTCGTCGCCCTCATCAGCCGAGAGGCGGTCGACGATCTGGGATTGGCGCCCGGAGTCATGGCGTCCGCCGTCGTGAAGTCGACCAACGTGTCCATCGAGATCTAGATTCCGGCCCTGGCCCGGTCCTTCGTCGGTCCGTTGATCACCATCGCCCCTCGGATTGGCGTGAAGAACGCCGTCGGGCTGGATGATTTGACGAGTTGTTGAGACCTAGTCGGGGCGCATGTGTGGCACCGATGCGAAGGTTGCAGGGGTTAGTGCACCAGGGGAGGGCAGACCCGTGCGTAGACATTCAGCCTCTCGACTCGCGCTCTCGGCCGCGGTCACGACTCTCGCGGCCGCGCTCTGCGTGGTCGTCGGTCCCGGTCCCGGTGCCACGGGGTCGACGCCGGCGGGCCCATGGACCGTCGCGTCGCCGCCGTCGCCGTCGGGCAGCTGGTACAGCGTCGACTACGGCGACGGACAGTGGGTGGTGTTGGGTCACAGCCCGGAAGTCGCCGTCTCGCCCGACGGTTCGACCTGGACGGAGTATCCGGTGCCGGCCGGTTCGTGGCAGTCCGTCTCCTACGGTCACGGACAATTCGTCGCACTCTCGTCGCTGGACACCACTCCTCAGGAGATGGTCTCGACGAACGGGTCGACCTGGTCCGTCGTCTCGGGCCCCGCCGGTCAGTGGACCGGCCTGGCCTTCGGCGAGGGACGTTTCGTCGCGGTCAGTTCGAACGGGCAGATCATCACTTCGACGAACGGTGATGACTGGACGCTGTCCTGGGAGCACGACAAGTACGACTTCACCTCGGTGGCGTACGGCGGCGGCCGTTTCGTCGCGGTCGACGGCTCGTCGGGTGCGATCGCGGTGTCGACCAACGGGCGCAGCTGGCGGCTGTACCCGACGCCGATGGCCGGACTTCGCTGGGGGGCCGTCGCGTACGGCAACGCGAACTTCGTCGCCTTCGACAGTTCGGGCTCGGGTTACGTGGCGACGTCCCAGACGGGGTACGTCTGGGCGGTCCACCAGTACTCCCCGGCTCAGGCGACCGACGCCGCGGCCTTCGGCTGCGGAGACTTCGTGGCCGCCGGGGGGCCTTCGGCGTCGGCCAACAATTTCATCACGTCATCCCTCGGCGAGACGTGGAGCGCCGCGGCCGTGCCGATCGACGCCACGACGAACTGGACCTCGGTGGCCTACGGCGCCCACCGGTTCGTCGCCGTCGACAGCCTCGGGAACATCGCGACGCTGGCGACGTCGGCCGACTGCGCGGCCATGCCGCCGTCGCCGCCCCAACAGGTGTCGGGGAACATCCACAACGGCGAGGTGTGGACCTACATGCACCCTCCGGCGAGCCCCGGCGGCGCCCCGGTCAACGGCTACCGCGTCACCATCACCGACGGCACGACCACCAAGCAGTGCTCGGCCCCCGTCTACTTCGAGCCCAACTGCATCATCCGCGGCCTCAAGAACCACCAGGTCTACGAGATCACCGCGCAGTCGCACAACCGCTTCGGCTACTCGGCGCCCACCGACCCCGAAGCCGCGATACCGGTCGCCTCGTGGCGCTTCAGCGCGGCCGCGACGGCGCCGGTCGTCGCCCAGTCGTCGCCGCTGGTCGTACAGGTCACCGGCGTCCTGGCCAACGGCGAGGGCATCTATCCCTCCAGCTCGATCACGGTGCACGTCGGCGCCCGATTGATCCTTTGTCGCCCGAGTCCGTTCGGCGAGTGCCTGATCACGGTGGCGAACCCCGGTGTCGGACCGTCGTTGATCTTCGCGACCTACACCGGCTACGGCCGTTCCTACCGTTCGCCGGTCTCCCACGTCACGGTCACGCCCTGACGTTCTCCCCCTGACGGTGTTTTCGTAGGCCCGAGCCCGCGGATCGGGCATCCGGGACGCTCACAGGTCGGGTAGGGCGAAGTCCAGTGACGGCACGTCGGTCCCGCCGTCGACCTCGAGGACCTTGCCGGTGAGGAAGGCCCCGGCCGGTGACGCGAGATAGATGACGGCCGCGGCGATCTCCTCGGGCGCGGCGATGCGGTGCTGGGGCGTCAGCTCCTCCATCATGGCCTTGAGCTCGGGCGTCGAGGTCACGATCTCGAGGGCCGACGTGGCCGTCGACCCGGCGGCGATGGCGTTCACCCGGATCTTGGGGGCGAGGTCCTTGCTGATGAGGCGGGTGTAGTGCGAGAGGGCGGCCTTGGCCGTGCCGTAGGGGCTGTAGCCCCGGCCCGCGACCCGTCCCATCACCGACGAGATGTTGATGATGGAGCCACCACCCTGCTCGAGCATCAGCGGCACGGCCACCAGGTTGAGGGCGTGCGCCGTGGAGACGTTGAAGTGGAAGGCCTCTTCGAGATAGTCCGTCGTCGTGTCGAAGAAGGGCAGGGGGATGGCGCCGCCGACGTTGTTGACGACGACGTCGAGGCGACCGAACTCGTCGCGCGCGACGTCGGCCAGGCCCCGCACGGCGGCGAGTTCCGAGAGGTCGGCGGTGACGGCGACGCAGCGCCGTCCGGTGGCGGCGACCTGCTCGACGACCCGCTCGAGGTCGCTGGTGGTCCGCGACGCGATGACGACGTCGGCGCCGCACTCGGCGAGGGCGAGCGCGCTCGCGGCGCCGATACCGCGGCCGGCTCCGGTGACGATCGCCACCTGGCCGTCGAGTCGAAAGAGATCGAGAATCATGGGTGTCCTCCTGGTACGGGTCACCTCAGGCTAGGCGCGGCCGACCTCGACTCGGTAGCGTGACGGGGCGTTCTCGACGAGCCGGCCCTAGGCTCGACCCGTGACCCCGCTGCTGCTCGTGATCGTGACGGCGGCCCTCGCCAGCGTCGTCGCGCTCGTCGGTTCGGTGCTGAGCAACGACTACTCGTGGGTCGACCGGGCGTGGTCGATCCTGCCCGTGCTCTACGTCGTTGAATTGGCGGCTTGGGGTCACTTCGTCGATACGCGCCTCGACGTCATGGCCGTGCTCGTCCTGGTGTGGGGAGCGCGTCTGACCTACAACCTCGCGCGCAAGGGCGGCTACAACGGCGTCGAGGACTACCGGTGGGCGGTCCTGCGCGCCGGGATGTCGCGTTGGCAGTTCCAGTTGTTCAACCTCTTCTTCATCGTGCTCTATCAGAACGCCATCCTCGTGGTGATCGCGCTGCCGGCCTGGACCGCCCTGCAGCACCGCTCGAGCGCCTACGGACCGCTCGACGTGGTACTGGCCCTGGTCTTCCTCGCCTGCACCACCGGTGAGACGGTCGCCGACCAGCAGCAGTGGCGGTTCCAGTCCTGGAAGGCGCAGCAGCGGTCGCTCGGGCGCGTGCCCGATCCCCAGTTCCTCCAGGAGGGGCTCTTTCGCTACTCGCGCCACCCGGCCTACTTCTTCGAGGTCGCGCAGTGGTGGCTGCTCTTTCTAATGGGGGCCGTGGCGGCCGGATCACTGCGTCAGTGGACGGTCGTCGGCGCGGTCCTGTTGACCCTGCTCTTCGTCGGATCGACCCGGTTCACCGAGCGCATCACGCTCTCGAGATACCCCGAGTACGCGCTCTACCAGCGACGGACCTCGCCGGTGGTGCCGTGGCCGCCCCGGCGCCTCTCGGGTGCGACGTCGTTGAGCACCGAGTGACAGCCCGTGGTGCGCACTCGCCGGGTGTGTAACGCCTTGGGCGCCGACAGTGACTGTGTCAGTGTTGCATCGAGGGAGTTGATCATCGAGCACGCGGAGAGGGCGACCCGCGCACACGTGTCGAACGAAGCCCAGTGAATGGAGAAGCCATGACGGAGCGTTACGAGAAGGACCCCGAGGCCATCAAGCGCCTCACCCCGAGGCAGTACCAGGTGACCCAGGAGCGCGGCACCGAGCCGGCCTTCGACAACGAGTTCTGGGACCACAAGCAGGCCGGACTCTACGTGGACATCGTCTCGGGCGAGCCATTGTTCGCGTCGACCAAGAAGTTCGACAGCGGCTGCGGGTGGCCGAGCTTCACGGCGCCGCTCGAGGCGCACAACGTCGTGGAGAACGTGGACATGAGTCACGGCATGGTCCGTACCGAGGTGCGCTCGAGCAATGGCGACAGCCACCTGGGCCACGTCTTTAACGACGGCCCCGTGTCCGAAGGGGGGCTGCGCTACTGCATCAACTCGGCCGCCCTACGCTTCGTACCGTACGAGGACCTCGAGTCCGAGGGATACGGCCAGTACCGTGAGCTGTTCGGCCCCGTGTCACGCGAGGAGGAGAAGGCATAATGACCACCACCGAAAAGGCGATCCTCGCCGGGGGATGCTTCTGGGGGATGCAGGACCTGATCCGCAAGCGCCCGGGCGTCGTCTCGACCCGCGTGGGCTACAGCGGCGGCGATGTCGCCAACGCCACCTACCGCCACCACGGCAACCACGCCGAGGCGATCGAGATCATCTTCGACCCCGAGCGCACGTCCTACCGAGAGATCCTGGAGTTCTTCTTCCAGATCCACGATCCCACGACCCGGGACCGCCAGGGTAACGACGTCGGCTCGAGCTACCGATCGGCCATCTTCTACGTCGACGACGAGCAGCGCCGCGTGGCCGAGGACACGATCGCCGACGTCGAGGCGTCCGGTCTCTGGCCCGGCAAGGTCGTCACCGAGGTGGCCCCGGCCGGAGCGTTCTGGGAAGCGGAGCCCGAGCACCAGGACTACCTCGAGCACTACCCCAACGGTTACACCTGCCACTTCCCGCGGCCCGGTTGGGTGCTGCCACGACGCAGCGACAGCGCGGTGCGTCCGAACGTCTGACGGGAGCCGAGTTACTCGTCAACCGGTACGGCCGACGCGATTCACCACAGCGTCGACAGGTGGCCCGCGACCACGTCGCCGCCGTCGATCACCGGCGCCACTGCGCTCGTTTCGAACGTGGCGAGGGGATCGACGTACGGCGTCTCGTGCAACGTGCGCCGCACCGCGTCGCTGAGGAACCTCGAGGGCTGGGCCCAGGAGTGGTCGTCGCGCACCCGGTGATGGTGATAGCGAAGCGGCACGTAGATCGACAGGTTGCGCCGGGCCCGGGTGAGCGAGACGTAGAAGAGGCGCCGTTCCTCCTCCAGTCCTTCGGCCGTGCCGAGGGACATGTCCGACGGGAAGTTGCCGTCGGCGCAGTGGATGACGTGGACGGCGTCGAACTCGAGTCCCTTCGCCGAGTGCACCGTCGACAGCACCAGCCAGTCCTCGTCGATCATCGGCGGACCGGCGAGGTCTCCGGTGGAGGCCGGCGGGTCGAGTACCTGCTCGGCCGCGACATCACTGAGCCGCAGCGCACTGGCGCAGGCCAGCACGAGCGCGCCCAGGTCCTCGAGCCGAGGCGACGGATCGTCGTAGTTCGAGAGCACGAGCGGAGTGAGCGCGTGGCGGATCCTCTCGGCGTGGACCGTTACCTGTTCGCCCGGCCTCGGGTCCAACGACTCAACGAGTCCCTCCGACAGGTCGCGGGCCTCGATCGGCAGCACCTCGAGGACAGCGGCCCATCGCGACGAGACCTCGGCGAAGGAGAGGGGTAAATGCGATTCGCCGTTTCGCAGGGCGCCGATGGCCCGGCGGGCCTTCGCGGGGCCCACGCCGGGCATCAGCTGTAAGAGCCGGAACCAGGCCATCTCGTCTCGGGGATTATCGGCCAGGCGGAAGGCCGCGAGCAGGTCCTTGACGTGCGCCGCCTCGAGGAAGCGCAGGCCGCCGTACTTGACGAAGGGGATCCGGCGCCTGGACAGCTCGAGTTCTAGGTCGGCGCTGTGATGGGCCGCGCGAAACAACACCGCCTGGTGCTGGAGCAGGACGCCCTGCTCGTAGAGCTCGAGGACGCGGTCCGTCACCATCTCGGACTGCTGGCGCTCGTCGCCGCAGTGCACGAGCAGCGGCGGGCTCGCGCCGCGCAGGGGCGAGTGCTCGCGCAACACGGCGCTGAATCCCCGGGGTGCATCGCCCGCGACCGCGTTGGCCACCTGCAGGATCGCGTCCGAGGAGCGGTAGTTGACGTCGAGGGTGATCGTCGTGAGTCCCGCGAAGTGCTGCTCGGCCTCGAGCAGGTACTGCGGCGAGGCCCCGCGAAAGCCGTAGATCGCCTGCGCGTCATCGCCGACGATGGTGAGGCGGGGGTCGACACGACGCAGTCCGCGCAGCACGTCGAGCTGCAGGAGGTTCACGTCCTGGAACTCGTCCACGAGCACGTGGTCGTAGGCCTGCGCGAGCTGGCCGCCCAGCGCGTCGTCCTGCACCGCGGCGCGCCAGAAGAGCAGGAGGTCGTCGAAGTCAACCAGTCCGAGCAGCCGTTTGCGCTCGGTGAAGGCGCTGTAGATCTCGCCGACCTGTTCGGTGCGGTCGGCGCACCACGGGGTGTGCTCCTCCATGACCCGGGCCAGGGGAGTGCCGGTGTTGACCGTGCGCGAGTACAGCGTCGCCAGGGTCGCCTTCTTCGGCAGGCGTCGGTCACCGCTGGTGATGCCCAGGTCGCTGCGCACGAGGTCCAGCAGGTCAGCGGCGTCGCCGTGGTCCAGTACCCCGAATCCGTCGGGCAGGCCCAGGGCCGCGTGCACCCGTCGAAGGGTATGGTGCGCGACCGAGTGGAACGTCCCGCCCCGGACCCGGTGGGCCTGCTCGGTACGTCGCAGCGCCCGAACCCGGTTGACGATCTCGCGAGCCGATCGGCGGGTGAAGGTGAGCACCAGTATCCGTTCGGGCGTGACGGCCTGTTCCAGCAGGAACTCGATGCGGGCCGTCAACGTCGTGGTCTTGCCCGTCCCAGGGCCGGCGATGACCCGAAGCGGTCCATCGCCGAAGGTGGCGGCCTCTCGTTGGCGCTCGTTGAGGTCGCGCTGTAAAGCGAACATGTGTTCGATGATACCGCCAGGGTGTGTGATGTCCTGGGGAACGGCCATTCGCCCCGAGACCGTCACCGGTTGGGGAATACTTTGCCCATGACGCGAGCGTGAGGGCGGATTGCTCGCGGGGGGTACGACATGAGCGAGCTTCGTTATTCGGTATCGATATCCCTCGACGGCTTCGTGGCCGGTCCTGATCAGGGGCCTGATCACCCCTTGGGTGCGGGCGGGGAACGGCTTCACCACTGGATGCGCGAACTGGCCCTCTGGCGAGCGCAGGCCGGTCTCGACGGTGGCCAGACCAACGCCAGCACGGCCGTGCTGGAGGGAGAGGATCGCAATATCGGGGCGATCATCATGGGTCGCCATATGTTCGGCGGGACCGGGCCGTGGGGCGTCCCGCCCTGGAACGGCTGGTGGGGCGACAATCCGCCCTTCCACATGCCCGTGTTCGTCCTGACCCACTATCCGCGACCGCCGCTGGAACTCGACGGAGGTACGACGTTCACGTTCGTGGAGGGGGGCATCCGGCCCGCACTCGACCTGGCCCGCCACGCGGCCGAGGGCGCCGACGTCGCCCTGTCGGGGGGCGGCACCACCGCGACGCAGTACCTCGGCGCCGGTCTCGTGGACCAGATGCAACTACACCTGGTGCCCACACTGCTGGGCGGCGGCGTTCGCCTCTTCGATGATCCACGACTGTCCGAACTGGACTTGGAGACCACGGCAGTGATCGAAGCGCCCGGCGTGATCCATCTCACGTATCGAACGCTCAGCTGAGAGGTCATCGTCGCGCGTTGGGTGAACCTCGATTCGCGACATTTCTTGGCGATGACCGAACGCACTCGCTCGTAGTCGGCGTTGATTGTCGACAAAACACTGCGTGATTTGTGTTCGTGTTTATTTTGCGTTGACGTCACTTTGATTCACGTCTGACAAATTTGCAAAGTTAAAAAAACATGCAAGGGCATTCCGTGAGTAGTGACAAAAGTTTCCGAAAGGAAATGTCTCCTCTTACTGGACGGTCGTTGTGTGACACGCGACAGTTCAAGCCAGGGAGAGAGAAGTCATGACAAGCAATCGCAAGAAGTGGACCGCCAAGACCGCCACCGTGGTCGTGGCCGCGTCGCTGCCACTCGCCGGCGCCGCCCGCGAGCCCGAGCGACGGGGGATCTTCACCAAGGTGGTGCACCGCACCACCCGTAGGTCGATCCTGTTCAAGGTCGTGTCCGGTATCGTCGGCATGGCCTTGGTGGGCACGGCGGCCTACGCGGTCACCAACTGGGTGGTCGGACTGAACGCCGGTTCGTCCGCCGAGGGCCAGTCGGGCACCGTCAGCAACCTGAGCATCGCGGCCGTCGCGTCACCGGCCGCGACGAACCTGCTCTTCCCCGGTGGCAACGGTGACGTGGTGGCCACCATCACGAACCCCAACGCCTTCCCCGTGACCGTCACTGGCGTGAACCTGCCGACGAACACGACCTACGCGGCCGGATTCACGACTTCGACTCTCGGGACGGCGCAAACCGGTTGCTCGGGGACGACCAGCGACGTGATCTGGAACTACTCGACGGGCACGTCGGGTAGCGCCCACACGCTGACCACCCCCCTCACGGTGGCGGCCAACGGGACGCTCACGGTGACGTTCACCAACGACGCGTCCATGACGGCCGCGGCGCCCAGTGCGTGTCAGGGCACCTTCTTCTCGATGCCCTCGCTCACCGGCGTCGCCGCGACCGGTGGCGCCGCCACCGCGACCACCAGCCCCGCGACCGACGCGTGGACCAGTTAGTAGAGAACGAGTCGAGCTGATGCGACCACGCATTTCAGCTCGGTTGCCGTAAAGATCGCCTCCCCCGGCGCTACGAGCGGTCGTCACTTCAACAACGAAGTGACGACCGCTCGTAGAATTTTCGAACGGTTCGTCGACGGGTCGGCGCGTTGCATATTGTCGACTGTTTCGTCCTGGGGCCGATTTGTCAACCATTATGCGGCGAACGTGTCTTCACGCGATAGGGGGGCGCGCGGGCGCTGGAATCTACTGCACCCATCCACGAATCCTTGGAGGCGGAAAAATAAACTGAGCGGATAATTCTGGTGGTGCGCTCCGGGCGGTAGCGCGCTGTCCAGAGAAAGGAAAATGGGCGAGTAACCCGACTCGAGAGGTGACCGACTACTCACCTCTCGTCGTGTCGCGTCACGGCACGGACGTTGGGCCTACGAGCGAGGATCATGAACGATAACCGTCGGCACCTACCGCCTCTCCGGTGGATTCCCCACCCGCCCCTGGCCGCTCTCGTGACCACGTCGATTTCCCACGACGCGAGCACGCTGCTCGAGCGCGGGCCGGAGTGGGTCCTTGGCTCCCTGTGGGACGACGCCCGCTGCCGTGTGTGTGGGCAGTCACAACGGCCAGGCGAACTGCGCCACTCCTACGTGCACGCTCGAGAGAGGCTGATCGAGCAACCCGACGCGCTGGCCCTCATGGCCCGCGGACCGTTCTACACCGCCTACAACTACCGCCCGAGCACCGGTGCCCGCACGTCCCGGGCCCGCCATCGCCGAGCGCCCTCGCGCCTGGCCATGGCGGGGCGCGTCGGATCCGGTCTGCTCGGCATGGCCCTGGTCGGCGGGGCGGCCTACGGCGTCACCAACTGGGTCGTCGGGCTGAACGCCGGATCGAACGCCCAGGGCCAGGCCGCCACGGTCAGCAACCTGAGCGTCGCCGCGGTCTCCTCGCCCTCGCCGGCCAACCTGCTCTACCCCGGGGCGGCCGGCGACGTCGTGGTGACGATCACCAATCCCAACGTCTTTCCCGTCACCATCACCGGTGTCGACCTACCGATCAACACGTCCTACGCGACCGGCTACTCCGCGCCCGGACTCACCGGTGCGATCTCGGGCTGCTCGTCGAGTACCAGTGGCGTGTCCTGGACCTACGCGACCAGCTCCAACGGCAGCGTGCACACGCTCACGACGCCGCTCACGGTCGCCTCGAGCGGCACCCTGACCGTAACGCTGACCAACGACGCGTCGATGTCCTTGTCGGCCCCGGCCGCCTGCGAAGGGGCCTACTTCTCGATGCCGTCCTTCACCGGCATCGTGGCCACCGGTGGGGCGGCGACCGCGACCACGTCGCCGGCGACCGACGCCTGGACCAGTTAGGGACTGGCGGTGAAGCGCACACACGGCGCCCGTGTCGCGCGGCGCCTAGTCCTGACGACGATGATCGTGACGGCCCTGTGGAGTTTCGCCGACGCCGGCGCCTCGTCGCTGTCCACGGTCACCTTCACCGGAACCGCCCCGACGTCGCTGGTCGCCAACACCGCCTCGACCTGGACCATTGGATTCACCACGTCGTCGAGCGGGACGTTGAAGTCGGGCAGCACGGTCACGGTGACCTTCCCGGCGGGCTTCACGACCTCCAGCACGGCGCCGACGATCGCGCTGCTCACCCCATCGGGTACCGGGCTCTTCGCGACCAACTGCAAGGGAACCGGATCGGACCCCTCCAAGACCAACATCGTGGTGATCACCATCTCGAGCGCGAGCGGGCAGACCTGCTCGGCGACCAACGCCCTCGGACCCTCCACCGCGGCGACGCTCTCGGTGGCGGTGATCAACGGCAACGCCGGCACCTACGGCGGCACGAACTTCTCGGTCGCCACGTCGGCCGACACGACGGCCGTCAACCCCTCGTCGGGCGCCACCCTCACGGCCACGTCGGTGAGCGCGGTCTCGGTGACCGGGACGGCACCTAGCTCCCTCGTCAAGTCGGCCGCCTCGACGTGGACGTGGGGATTCACGACCTCCTCGAGCGGGGTCCTCAACGCCGCCGACTACATCACATTGACCTTCCCATCGGGGTTCACCGCGATCTCCACGACGCCGGCCGTCGTGCTGAAGACCCCGTCGAGCTTCGTGACGAACTGTTCCGCCACGGCCTCGGACCCCAACGAGGCCAACGTCATCGTGGTCACGCTCGCGAACAACGGCGCCAACACCTGCGCGCTCGCCGACTCGACGGCGGCCACCCTCAGCGTCGCGGTGGTGAACGGCTCGACCGACGTGCTCACGACTTTCTCTCTGGCCACCAACGAGGACACCACGCCGGTTAGTCCCACGGGCACCGCCCCCACCCTGACGGCGGCGACGTACCCCACGGCGATCTCGTTCACCTCGACGGCACCCACCTCCTTGATCGCCAACACGGCTTCGGTGTGGACGGTGAACTTCACCCCTTCGTCGGCCGGCGCGCTCGCCGCGGGCAGTTACGTCGTAGCGACCTTCCCGACAAGTTTCACGACCGCAACGACCACCCCGGCCATCGTGCTCAAGACGCCGGCCGGCTTCGTGTCCAACTGCACCGCCACCGGGTCTGATCCCACGATGTCGAAAACGGTCATCGTCTACCTGGCCAACAACGGGGGCAACACCTGTTCCCTGGCCAACTCGACGGCGGCCTCGTTCACGGTGGCGCTGGTCAACGGCAACGCCGGCACCTACGGCACCGCGTCGTTCTCCGTCGCCACCTCCGCCGACGGCACCACCTCGGCGCCGTCGGCCGGAGAGACGATCAACTCGGCCGGGCCGCCGGGATCGGGCACCAACTGGTCGGTGGCCTCACCCAGTGCGCCGGGCGAGGCCACGGCCGCGACGGCGCCGGCTTCGCCGACGGCGCTCCAGGGTGGTGCCGTCGGGTCGTTCCTGTGCGTGGCCTCGTCGAGCGAGGTGGTGCAGCTCTCCTGGACCAGCGTGTCGAGGGCCACGTCGTACATCATCGAACAGGCGACAACGTCCAACGGCACCTACTCCGTCGCCAGCCCCGCCCCCGTCTTCTCGGGGACCACGGCCACGATCACCTACACCACGGCGGTCACCGAGTACTACAAGGTCGAGGCCGTCGTGGGCAGCGCGTGGGTGAGCACCCCATCGAGCGTCGACACGAACGGCTCCGTCTCGCCGGGCTACGTGGTCACGGCGACGTCCGCGCCCGAGTGCACCAACAACTAGCGCCCCCTACCAGTAGGGGACTTCACGAATGGACACCGACGCGAGGGTCTAGCCGGCCCTCGCGCGAAACGCGACCACCTGGTTCGCGGTCGGCACGAGCAGGAGGTCGTCGCCCACGCTGGCTGTCGGGAAGTGGTTGGCTACGGCGCCCACTGACACCTGACGGCGCACGGAACCGGTCGCGGGGTCCAGCCCGAAGAGCACACCCTTGTAGTTGATGGTCCACACCAGGCCGGCGGCGACGATGGGGGGACCACCCCCGCTGGCCGGCCCCCAGAGCTTCGTGATCGACGGGGGCGAGGCCGAGTAACGAACGGCCACCGGGCCGTCGACGCACGGCAGGTACACGACCGAGCCCACGACGGCGCTGCCGCCGTCCATCTCGTTGGGGCAGGCGATGATGGCGTCCTCGCCGTTGCCGATGCCGCCCAGGTGGCGGGCGTCGAGCAGGTAGGCGATGCCCGACTTGCCGGCGAGCAGCACCTGCCCGGACCCGAGCAGGACCGGGGCCGTCGACATGTCGAGGTCCTGGGAGTTGTTCTGGGGCCAGTCGGTCGGCGCGAAGTACTGCACCAGGTGCATGGTGGGCGAGACCTCGAGCGCGCCGTCGCTGTCGTCGTAGGGTTGGCTCGACGAGTAGACCGAACCGTTGCCGGTGGCGACCCAGACGTCGCCCTGCGCGTCCACCGTCGGTGCCGCCCCGCCCATCCAGATCGCGCCCTGGTTGTCGCCGGAGGCGGCGTCGACCGTGAAGATGCGCGGGGCCGATCCGGCCTCGGCCACCGACTCCAGGCGTCCCCGGTAGGCGGCGCAGTCGCCGTAGTTGCCGCCCATGCCGAAGATGACGCGGCCCTTGTCGAGGTTGAGACCCGTGCGCTGGAGCAGGGCGGCCGGGTCGGACCCGGGCGGGTCGACGTTGACGGCGAATTCGACCGCGCCCGACGTCGTGCTGAGCGCGACCAGGCGATGGTGGGGCCGGCCCCCGATCAGTTCGTCCGCGACGACGTAGATCTCGTCGCGCGCGGGGTCGATGACGGGCGTGCCCGTGATGCCGACGGTCGGCGAGATGTCGCCGCAGGGCAATGTGCCCGACGGCACCGCGGTGGCCACGTGTCGTCGCCACACCACCCGGCCGTTCGAGCCGTTGAGCGCGTAGACGGAGTCGTTCTCGGTGGCGACGTACACGTCGCCGTCAAAGGCCAGGGGCTCGCCGTAGAGCTGGCCGTCGAGCGCGGGCGAGGTCCAGGCCCGGCGGGCGGTGTCGATCGAACTGACGGCGTTCGAGAGGCCGAGGCCGGCGGCGTCGCCGTGGTACACCGTCCAGGGGTCGTTGTTGGGGGCCGCGCCGCTCGACCCCGCGCCCACGACGGTCAGCGTCGAAGCGAGGACCAGGCCGCAGACGCTCAGCGCCGCGAGGAGGGCGCGGTGACCGGCTGTCGTGACGGCGCGCGAGCCGACATCACCGCGCTCGGAGGTCTGGGCCGTGCCTATGCACTCACGTTAGCGACCGTCGCCCGCGCATCCACGTCGAAGGCGACGACGCCGGGCGGGGGCGAAGTAGATTGACCAGGTCATCTCCAAGGGGGCTAGGTGAGCGACGACCGCGACATCGTGGGCACGGCGGACGACCCACTGGTCGAGGCCGAGGGCCTCGCGCAGGGGGCGTCACGGGCCGGCGTGCCGCTGCGTCTCCTGGGGGGGCTCGCCGTGCGGGTGCTGTGTCCCGAGTTCCCGCCCCGGCTGCGCCGCGACCAGGATATCGACTTCGGCTGCCTCTCCAAGGGCCGCCAGAAGGTGATGGCCTACTTAGAAGAGGCCGGCTGCGAGCCCGACCGCCGGTTCAACTCGCTCAACGGTGATCGCCAGATGTACTTCAACGCCCCCTCGGGCCGTCCCATCGACGTGATGGTCGACCGGCTCACGATGTGCCACGTGCTCGACTTTCGTCCCTCGTTCAGCGCGCTGCCCCTGACGCTCGACGTGGTCGACCTGCTGCTCACGAAGTTGCAGATCGTCGAGCTCAACGAGAAGGACGCGCGCGACATCCTCCAGTTGCTGTCGGCCTTCGCGATCACGGGCGAGAGCCCCGGCGAGGGAGGGCCCGAGATCGACCGGGACCGGTTCATGAAGGTGCTGGGCGGTGACTGGGGTTGGTGGCGCACCGTCACTGACAACTTGAACAAGTTGCCGTTACTCGTGGGGGACCGTCCCGACCTCGTACCCTCGTCGGCGCCGCACGACGCGTTGCGCAACGCGGCCCGCCTGGCCGAGATCGCCGACGCGGCGCCCAAGTCAATGCAGTGGAAGATGCGCGCGAAGGTCGGCGAGCGCGTGCGGTGGTACGAGTTGCCCGAGGAGGTGGCGCACTGAACTGCTTGACGGACCTGATTGCGTGTGCTAGTCATGGCTGCACGTCGCACGCACGCACTTCGCGACCAGGGGTGTTGGGGCGTGGGCGGCCGGTGAGAACGGGGGCGTGGTGAGGATCTTCTTTGCGACGGACATCCACGGGTCCGAGACGTGCTGGAAGAAGTTCCTCAATTCGGCCGCCTTCTACAAGGCCGACCTCGTCATCCTCGGCGGCGACGTCACCGGCAAGGTCCTGGTGCCCGTGATCGTCGGGCCCGGCTACTTCGAAGTGACGATCTCGGGCGAGACGCACCACCTCGAGACCGAGGACGAGGTGCGCCGCATCGAGGACCAGATCCGCAACCGCGGCTTCTACCCCACCAGGGTCAGTCGCGACGAGTTGAACGCGCTCAACGAGCAGGACGGCTCCATCGACCGCCGCTTCACGAGCGAGATGGTCTCGACACTCGATCGTTGGTTGGACATGGCCGACTCGAAGTTGCGCGGCGGCGAGATCCCCTGCTTCGTCAACGGCGGCAACGACGACACCTTCGAGATCGACGACGTGATCGAATCCTCGCCCTGCGTCACCTTCACCGAGGGCAAGGTCGTCGAGCTGGACGGTTTCTACTTGGCCTCGATGGGCTACACCAATCCCACGCCGTGGGACACCTTCCGCGAGGAGCCCGAAGAGGGTCTGGCCCAGCGCATCGAGGGCATCGTCAGCCAGATCCCGGACATGGGTCGGGCGATCTTCAACTTCCACGCCCCGCCCTACAACTCCGGCCTCGACGAGGCCCCGGCGCTCGACGAGAACCTGCGTCCCATCCACGGCGGCGCGGTGATGAAGCCGGTCGGCTCTAAGGCGGTGCGTGACGCCATCACCTCGCACCAGCCGATGCTTAGCGTGCACGGCCACATCCACGAGAGCCGCGGGGTCACCAAGATGGGCCGGACCCTGGCGATCAACCCGGGCAGCGTGTACACCGACGGCGTCCTCCAGGGTGCCGTGATCGACCTGAATGAGAAGAAGGGGAAGGTGACGAGGTACATCCTCGTCAACGGCTAGCCGCACTACCAAGGGGGGAACCATGGCCATCAAAGAGGATTCCGACGGCGTCGGGGGCAAGGCGGCCGGTGCGGAGGCGCCGACGCTGTTCCTGCGAAAAGCGACCGGCCTGGTGCGGGGCTGGTCGGTGCGCGACGCCATCATCTACGCCTGCCTCTCGACGAACATCATCACGCTCGGGATCTACGAGTTCTCCTTCAACTCCTTCATCCCCAAGGGCCAGTTGCTGACGGCGGTGCTGATCTCGGCGGTGTGGGTCTCGTTCCTGGTGGTCGCCTACACCGGGCTCATCGTGACGATCCCGCGCGCCGGCGGCGACTACGTGTGGCAGAGCCGGATCCTGGGCGGCCCCGTCGGCTTCGTCTTCGCCGCGACGGGGTGGTGGTTCATCCTGTGGCTCTGGGCGCCGATCTACGGCACGGTCTTGAACGTCGAGCTGATCCAGCCGCTGCTCTACACCATCGGGGCCAAGGGGGCGGCCGCCTACTTCGGGACCCATAACGGCACCTTCACCATCTGCTGCATCACGATCGCGCTGGCCGGCATCCTCGTCTCCATCGGGATGAGCGGCTACGCCCGGGTCCAGAAGTGGTGCTTCGCGGGCGGGATGGTCGGCTTCTTGACCATCGTGGTCCTGCTGCTGTTCTACTCCCACGGCAGTTTCGTGAGCTCGGTCAACATGGAGGCCCACAAGATCTTCGGCGTCTCGCACTTCTTCGGCGGGACCCAGAAGGCCGCCGCCGGCATCAGCTACACGACGCCGGCCTTCGGGTTGAACGCCTTCGGCGCGAGCATGCTGCTCGTGCCGATGCTGATGTTCTACCTGCTCTGGCCCAACTGGGGCTCGACGCTGTACGGCGAGGTGCGCGGAGCGAGCGACTTCAAGCGCGTCTTCACCGGCATGTTCACCGGGCTGTGGCTGACGGTCGCGCTCTCGGTCATCTTCCTGCTGCTGATGGACAAGACCGTTGGGTGGACCTTCTACAACAACGCCAACGCCGTCTTCTGGGCCGGCAAGTCGGCCATCCCGATCTGGCCCTACCCGGTGATGATGGCCGCGTGGCTCGTGCACAACACGGCCTTCCAGGTGATCCTGCTGCTCGTGATGAGCCTGTGGTTCTTCGGCTGGGTCGGCACGCTCTTCCTCTCCTCGACGCGCGTGATCTTCGCCGCCGCCTTCGACCGGGTCCTGCCCGACGCGGCGGCCAGCGTCTCGGAGAAGCGCAAGGTCCCGATGGCGTCGCTGGTGCTGATGCTCCTGCCGGCCGTGGCGCTCAGCGCCGTCTACTCCTATTCGCTCAAGTTCCAGACCTACACGCTCGACGCGACCCTGGTGATCGCGGTGACCTACCTGGTCAGCGCCTTCGCCGTGGTGATCCTGCCGTGGCGCAAGCCCGAGCTCTGGGCCGCCTCGGCCGCGAGCAAGTTCAAGGTCTTCGGCCTGCCGATCGTGCCGATCGCCGGGCTGGTGACGATGAGCCTGATCATTTACAACCTCTGGGAGTGGATGACCAACAGCGCCTACGGCGTCAACAACAAGGGTTCCCTCGTCTTCATGGGCCTGCTCTACCTGCTGGCGGTCGTCGTCTACGTCGTGGCCCGCCTGGTGCGAAAGAGCCAGGGGATCGACCTCGGCCTCATCAACAAGGAGATCCCGGTCGAGTAGGAGACGGTCCCCATGAGGCCCGTCGCCGTCCGCGTCAACGGCCCGGTCGTCGGCGAGAGAGACGTGGCGATGGGCGTGTTCAGCGTGGGCCACAAGAACGTTGACCGGCGACGCCACGTCGACCGGCCGCGTGAACTGACCGTGCCGGCGCCCTAGAGCGACGTCGTTCGCGCCGGACCCCTGCGTACGGCGAGGTGGGCGTCACGGACTAGGTTGCCTCTATGCGCCGTACGCCCGTCCTGCTACTGGCCGCCGCCCTGGGCTCAGCGCTCGTCGCGTCGGGCGCCGTGGCCGACACGACCACGACGACGAGCACGTCGACGACCACCACGACCGAGGCGACGACCACGACGACGCTCAAGCCCGTCTACGTGGCGCCCCTCACCGGACTGCCCGATCCCACCGGGGTGACCCGCCACCGCGCGGCGCTGACCATCAAGATCGACAACACGCCCGAGGCCCATCCCCAGTACGGGATCGAGGACGCCGACGACGTCTTCGAGGAGATCGTCGAGGGCGGTATCACCCGGCTGGCCGCGATCTTCGACACCCGATATCCCGCCCAGGTCGGTCCGGTCCGGTCGGTGCGCCGCACCGACCGCGAGATCGTCTTCCCGATCCGTGGGGTCTTCGCCTTCTCCGGCGGCGCCGAGTACGCGGTGCGCAGCATCGAGACGGCCCCGGTCAAGCTCTACGACCAGTCCAACGCCGGTGCGGCCATGTGGCGCGACCCCGACCGCTACCCGCCCCACAACCTCTTCGCCAACGCCGCGCTGCTGATGGAGATGGCCCACGAGACGGTGCCGCCGCCGCCGCTGTTCACCTACCAGGCGCCCAAGGGCGTCGCGCCGGGCCGCCCGGTCGCCTCCTTCGTCGTGGGCTTCCAGTCGGGCTTCGCCGTCACCTACACCTGGGATACGGCGACCAGATCGTGGGACCGTTCGATCTTCGGCGCCCCCGACGTCGCGGCCACCGGTCAGCGCATCTCGCCCAAGAACGTGGTCGTCATGAGCGTCAACTACATCGGGGGCGTGGGCGTGATCGATTCCTACGCCGAGCTAGTCGGCTCCGGTCCCGTGCAGGTCTTCACCCGGGGCACGCTGCAGAAGGGCACCTGGTCCCGGCGCAGCTTGCGCAAGCGGGCCGTCTTCAAGAACGCCCAGGGCCAGGTGATCAACCTGACCCCCGGTCAGACGTTCGTCGAACTGCTCGACGTGTCCGAGCAGGTCACGGTCACGCCCCGCCCCTAGCCTGAGCCGCAGCTCTGGCTGTAGGCGGCCGTCCCGGGCTGGAGGGCCTGGCCCGAGTTGGCGCTGAGCATCAGGCACGACTCGTCGACGGCCACGAACTGGTTGGCCGGGATGGCCTTGAGCTGGTCGACGTCGTTGTAGCTCCAGCGCGTGTCGGCCGTGCCCTGGAAGTACCAGTTGCTGCCGTTGTCGGCGAGGATCAGGCCGTAGGTCTTCATGGTGGTGAGCACGGTCTGGCAGAAGGCGCTGCAGGACGAGGCGGGCAGCGTGAACGACGCGTTCAGGCGAAAGCGCGCGCCCATGGGCGGGCAACTCGTGTCCGCTTGGCCCGCTTCGTGCCGGGCCGGCCACAGGTAGGCCTCCTGGGTGCACTGCGCGGTGAAGCGGATGGCGTGGTCCATCGACCCCGAGGCGACCTCGTTGTAGTTCACCAGTCCCGGCAGGATCGCCAGGCCCGCCGCGTCGGCCGAGGTGTAGCCGGCCGGGCGCAGGGCGTTGGAGTTGAGGTTCCAGCGTGCGCCCGAACCGGCCGTCGATTTGCCGCCGGCCCGGTAGACGGTGTCCCAGGTCTCGAAGAGGGTGCAGGCCGGCGAGGTCGCCGTGCGGTAGGGGTCGACCATCAACGCGTGGCGGTCGGATCCGCCCTCGATGGGCGTGCGCGCTGTTAAGGGATAGGGTCCGCGATAACTCTCCGAGGCGTACTGGAACCTGACCGCGGTGAAGACGGTGCGGGCGCCGACGATGGTCCAGGGGATGCCGTACGGTTGGCGGGGGTTGCCCGAGGGCCCGTAGTCGGGATGCAGGTACGTGGTGCTCGAATCCATGGCGGCCAGCCAGGCCGCGCTGTTGGCGTCGACGGGCAGGTTGGTGATCGGCGTGTTCCACACGTTGTCGGCCGGGAAGGCCGGACAGTGGGTGCCCGGAATCGTCGTTCCCGCGCCGGCGAGGTGCGCCGCCCTGGTCCCGAGCGCCGAGGCCGCAGTCGACGCCCGGGCCGTGGAGAGCGCGGCCAACGTCAGGGCCGCGAAGGTCAGCGCCGCCGCGGCGCGGACGAACCTAGTGGCCGACACGGTCGTCGTGGTGGGACGCCCGCGCGGCGAACGGCGGCCGCCTCGCGAGGGGAACAGGGCTCGACACGACCTGATCGTAACAGTGGGTTTTTCGAATTGATCGCTGTTGTGAGAAGTGAGTGAAGGTGTTGGCGCGTTCCTTGCGTGGATGCACCGATCGAGTCGACGCGGTGTCGCGCGGATGTCGAATCCGGTTGGTGCTGCCGTGGTCCGGTCGCTGCGGCCTACTGGTGGCGGAAGTGGACGAAGACCCGGCCGAAGTTCTTGGAGTCCTTCTCGACGCGGTCGTAGAGCGCCTTGATCTCCTTCTGGTCCAGGAATCGCAGGACGCGCTTCTTCAGCTGGCCGCTGCCCTTGCCGGGGATGATTTCGACGAGACGCACCTTCTTCTCCAACGCCTCGTCGATGATGGCGCGCAGGGCCCGTTCGATGTCGTCGCCCCGGTTGTAGATGTCGTGTAGGTCGAGTTTGAGCTTCACGTCACCGTCCTACTGGATACGGGCGTCGACCGTGACGTCGCGCGGACCCGTTCGACGTCACGTGGCCACTTCCTCGGTGGGGGACTGTTCGTTGCCAGGGGAGGCCTCATCGCAGGTGGGCGCTCCAGGTCTCGATGTCCCGGGCGATCATCTCGGCGCCCCTGTCGGGAACGCCAGCCCGTTGGGCGAAGGCGGGCCACTGTTCGACGGCGTCGAGCACCTCGGCCATGATGTCCGACACCCCGGGGACCGCGAAGCGGTCCGCGACCTCGAGCACGTCGGCGCGGGTGATGCGCGTGGTCTGGCCGTTGACGGCCATGAGGTGTTGGCGCGTCCATCGACTCGTCGGGGAGTAGGCGTGGGTGACGTCGTAGGCCGGCGACAGCGCCCACACGCCGTTCTGTCGCAGCACGAATGAGAAGTTCTTGGTGTGATCGTCGCAGTTGGCGCCCGCGACGTTGAAGACCATGCGGCGAAAGACCTCGCCCCGGGATTCGGGACCGAGTCCGAGCTGGTAGAGGAGCAGGAACAGCTGTCCGTAGTCGTGGGTGCCGATCTGTCGAAAGTCCAGTCCGGCCATGGCGCAGAGCGTTTGCACGTGCACCTTTTCTCCGTGGGCGAGGCGGTCGAAGCGCCGGGTCATGAAGTGGGCCCGTCCGCCCTCTTCCAGCAGTCGACACTCGGACATGTCGATGCCCGCCGCCCGCGCCATGAGCGAGTAGCCGTATTCGATCCGACCGAAGTTGCCGGAACCGCCCAGCTCGCGGTCGGCCCCCATGCCGTCGAACTTCAACAACCAGTGCTCGAAGCCGGGGTCGGCGGGCACCTGTCCCGAACGCAATTCGCCGGTATCGGGATTGAGCGACACCACGGCCTTGGCCCGAGCCCCGCCGGCCGAGGTGCCCACGGCGATGAGGTGCGTCAAGGCGTTGGTCAGTCCGGCGGAGGAATCGCCTGCCGTGGACACGGCGCCCCGCGCGGCACCCACGAGTTCGCTGAGTTCGATGGCCGTGGCCTTGCGAGTGCGCGGGCCGCGCAGGGGATGGAACTCTAGGGCGCCCACCCCCCGGGTGCCCAGGTACGCCAGGCGATCGAGCGAGGTGATCGCGTCGGGGGAGACGCCCTGGTTGGCCAGATAGGCGGTGGTAAGCGCGTTGCCAAAATCGTCGGGCAGCGAATCGGCGAGCATCGGGGGCAGCCGGTAATAGGTCTCCGGGGCCAGCGTGGGAAAGAGGAACGTTCTCGAAGGACCACCCGTCGGCATCATGGTGGGCGACAGTTGCGTACCCGAGCGGAACCAGCCCGGTTCGTACTCGAAGGCGTAGTAACCCGAGCGTTCGTCCAGCGCTACGGCGCCCACGCGCGACCCCCAACAGCGAACTTCGATGACGTCGACCGGGACGTAGGTCATCGGTGCTCGACGTCGGGTCTCGAGCTGTTCCTCCTCGCGCGTACCCGTCGGGGTGCGGTGCCGCTGTTCTCGAGCATTCGCAGTGGCGACACCGATACGGACGGAGCGAGGCCCTCCAGCCAGTCGGTCCGGTTCAGGGCCCGAACGACGGCGATGACAGTGCTGAGCGAAGAGCCTTTTCCCCTCTCCAAGTTGGATAGTGCGCCGATCGACACGTTGGCGGCGGAGGCCAGCGCCGTCTGGTCCATGTCGTTCGCGATGCGGGCCGATCGGATCTGATCACCGACCACCGACTCCCACTCCTGAGTCGTTCTGTATGCAGATGATAAACTCATTATTCTCCTTATTAAGGGTACTAGTGATTATAACACCCATTATTCCATAAGTTAAATTAATAGATTATAAATAGTAGAAAAGTATATACTAAAGGCAATAATCATATGTACCAATAGAATACTATTGGTTAAGGCATCATATCATATGATGACCAGTAGAACGATGTGCTACACCGCGAACGTGACCGCCCAAGTTTTGTGTTCGCACGCCGCGGACGGTCTCACGACGCGGGCGCCGATTGACGAGGAACGACGAGTTCCTCGCTCGAGAACTCTGGTGGGCGCTACCTTGCCAGGAGGCCCGATAGTGAAGAGTGGCGCTAACGAGAGGGTGGACAATGAGCGTACGACGGGTAGTCACGGGCCATGACCGAGACGGCAAGGCGGTGGTCGTGAGCGACGAAGTCGTTGCGCCGATCACGACGTCGCTCGTGCCGGGTAACGAGTTCTATCGGCTGTGGGGGGCTGACGCTCGTCCGACATTTCCCGACGACGGCTCACGACCCGAGGCCGAGCGCTACTTTCCCCCGCCCGAGGGATTTCGCTTCGGCGTCTTCACGATCCCGCCCGATGATGGCGCCGGGGCGCCACCGGGCCTCGACGTCGTGGCGGCGCACGCCGAATTCGACGAGAAGTTGCCAGGCCTCTCTGAGTACCTCGAGCGAGATCACCCCGGCATGCACACGACAGCCACGATCGATTACGGCGTCGTGATCTCCGGCGAGGCCGTCCTCGAGCTGGACGATCGACAGAAGGTGACGCTTCGCCCCGGCGACGTCTACGTCCAAAACGGGACTCGTCACCGCTGGTCCAATGAAGGGGACGTGCCGGCGGTCATCGCGGTCACCCTGCTCGGAGCGCAACACCACAACGTGGACTGATCACCCTCGGATCAAGGCCGTACGCGGCGACCCTCGTCGGCGATGGCGTCTGCGGCGCTAACGATTCAGGTAGGCGACGGCGCGGCCCACAGGGCCACTTCCTTGGAGGAGAAGATCCGGCCCGTCCCCGTGGTCACCGAGACGCAGGCCATGGTGCCCGACGGGACGTAGATGGGTCCGGTCTCCATATCGATACTGGGCCGACCGTCGGAGGAATGGACCTCGCAGCGCACGGACAGGCCCTCGGAGGGCTTGACGATCTGACCTTCCAGCGCGTGGCTGTTGCCCGCGGTCATGGCGATCTTTATCACCGGACGTGATTGGCCGGGCACGCGCAGCGAGCAGACCACGGTCTTGATCTCGGTGGAGCGGCGCCCCACGTGGCCGATGGTCGACCAGATCTCCCACGAGAAGTAGGGGTGGTTCGGCGAGTCCCGGACCTGGAGGGGGACCGGTTCGTTGATCCGCAGTTCGGGTGCCGAGCGGTGAAGTTGCCAGTAGACCGACGTCGCGGCCACCACCGTGATGAGCGCGCTCAACACGGAAATCGAGATGCTGACCCACGTCATCGGCCCAACTGTAGGGGTTGGGGCATCGTCGCCGTCGGGGTGTCGGGGGCGGATTGGCCCTTCGTGGCGAGGGTTTTCTGGGTGCCGTGCGCCACGGGTCGGATAGCGTCGTGGCTGGAGCGCCGGGAAGCCTGGTCGGCATTGGGACTGATCGAGGGGAGGCTGGCGTGGCGCTGGCAGGCGTGGCGTTCGTGGTCGGCGCAATCGTCAGCCTGGCGACGAGCTGGCTGCTCGTCACGAGGCTCGAGCGCGTGGGCGAGCGTCTCGGGCTCTCCGAAGCGCTCCTGGGTATCGTCGCGGCGCTCGGCGCCGACGCCCCGGAGATCACGTCGTCCATCTCGGCCCTCACCCAGCACCAACGCGCCATCGGCGCCGGAGTGGTGATCGGGTCGAACGTCTTCAATTTGGCCGCCCTGCTGGGACTCGGGGCGATCCTGTCGGGGTTCATCGCGCTGCACCGCCGAGTGGTGGTGCTCGGCGGATTCGTCGCGATGTGGATTGCTCTGTGCTGTGTGGCCACGGTGACCGGAGCGATTCCCACGCCGCTCGGGCTCGTCCTCACGGCCGTCGTGCTGGTTGCGTACCTCATTTTGCTGGGTCTTAACCGCATGCAGCTCGGTTCCCTGCCCCTACCCCGGCCCTGGTCGTCGTGGCTCTCGTCGGCGATCGATGAAGAGGAGATGGAGCTCGAGGTGGCGATTCGACCACCGCGCGGTCGCGCGCGCGACGCCGTAGTGGCCGGGGCGGCCCTGGTCGTCGTGGTGCTCTCGAGCGTTGCGATGGAACGGGGCGCGTCGGACCTCGGTCGACACTGGCACGTGGCCGACGCCGTGATCGGCGGCGTGGTGCTGGCGGCTGTCACGAGCTTGCCCAATCTCGTGGCGGCCCTGTACCTCGCCGCCAAACAGCGGGGCAGTGCCGCCTTCAGTACCGCACTGAACAGCAACAACCTGAACGTGGTGGCGGGACTCCTGATCCCTGGAGCCGTCGTGGGCCTCGCGGCACCCTCGTCATCGGGCACGCTCACGGCCGTGAGTTACGCGGTCCTCACCTTCGTGGTACTGATGCTCGCCTTCTGGCGGCGGGGCCTCAGCCGCCGCGCAGGATGGATCGTCGTCGCCGGCTACCTGCTCTTCGTGACCTGGCTCGTCGTCATCACCTGACGGCAACGGCACGCGAACGTGAAGGGTTCGACGTAAGGGCCGGTCGCCAGGGAGATCACGGTCGAGCGGCGTAGTCGGGGGCGCGCCAGGGCCAGGCGCTCGCGAGCCAGTGGCTCACGGTCTCGTACAACGGCCGGTCCAGGTCGGCCCTTGACGCGCGCACCCACGACGACACGTCGACGTCGTAGCCCGCTCGGCGCGACGGGTAGAGGTACACGCAGCCGACGGTCGACATGTCCTCGGGGTCGATCACGGTGTACGTGAAGCCCCGAAGGTGCTCGAAGTCGTCGGCGTGCCCTTCGAGGTCGGCGAGATTCTCGTTGAGGCTCAGGACCCTCGTCGGCCAGTCACGGCCGGCGAAGCCGGGCGTGCGCTGGATGTGCTCGATGCTGGTCGTCCAGGCCTCGAGGTCGGCCAGGTTGTGCTGGGGTCCGAGCGGCTCGAGGCGGAACCGGTCGGTGCTGAGGCCGCCCGGCGCCTCGAATCCGACGGGGACGAAACGGGGGGGTGTCGAAGAGGAGCGGGACACCAGGGCATCGTAGGCCCTGGGACTCTGTGCGTGCTAACACGACGGTGCTGCGGTGGGAGTAACACCCTGTCACGGTCCGCGAGCCCGGCCCAGAATGAGGTACCGATCGAGGAGGTAGATGCGCAGCATCCGTTTGTTGTTACGTGTCGAGTGGCGTCGCCGACGGGCCTCGTGGATCGCGCTGGCGGTCCTCGTATCGATCATCGGAGGCACCGTGCTCGTGGGCGCTTCCGCGGCGTCTCGGACGTCCGCGGCCTTCCCGCAATTTCTCTCGCGCTACGGGTACGAGGCCGAGGTCTTTGGCGCCCTGCCGTTCCCCGAGAGGTTGGATCACCTGCCCGGCGTCGAAGCGGTCGCCCTGAGCACCTACTTCTTCAACGGCAATCCCGTCGCCGACGGCCACTACGTCTCGGGGGACGACGTGAACGTCATCGGCCTGCCGACGACCAATCTCTCGAGCACGATCAAGCTGCTCTCGGGTCGGCTGCCCGTTCGAGCGCACGAGATACTCGTGGGCTACTCAATGCAGCAGCAGTTCGGACTGCGGATCGGCTCGACCGTCACCGTGCCCTTCTTCGCCCCGGACCAACGTGAGCAAGTCCTGAACTCGAACGAGAATCCGCCGGCCCGCGGTCCGCGTATCACCTTTCGGGTGGTGGGCGTCGAGGCGAGCGCGGTCGACTTCGCGACGACGGCCACCTATTCGATCTACACGAGCGACGCCTTCGATCGCGGGGGCACGCCGGCGCTGGTCTCGGGGAGCTTTGCGTTCGTTCGCCTGAAGGACGGCGAACACGCCATGCCCAAGTTCCAGTACGCGGCCAACCACCTGGGCAAGTACGGCCAGTACTTCTCCCAGGACGTCGGCGCCGCGAACTCCGCCATCGAGCAGTCGATCAATCCCCAGTCGGCGGGCTGGTGGTTGTTCGCCCTCTTCGCCGCGATGGCCGGCCTGGTCCTCATCGCTCAGGCCCTCGCGCGCCAGAGTCTCACCGAGAAGGAGTCCTATCCCACTTTGACGGCCCTCGGGGTGCGTCCGACCCAGCTCCTCGGGCTCGGCATGTGCCGAGCCCTGGCCATCGGGATCGCCGGCGCCCTCGGCTCGACGGTGCTGGCGTTCCTGCTGTCGCCGTTCATCCCCGTCGGGGTGGCTCGTGCGGCCGCGCTCGATCACGGCTTCGTGTTGGACGTGCCCGTGCTGGTGCTCGGACTCTTCGCCATCGTGCTGGTGGTGCTCGCGCTGGCGCTGTGGCCCGCGCGTCGGGCATCCCAGGTAAAGGCCGATCGGGCTCGCGCCGACCGCGTACTCAACCCGCGGGCCAGCGCCGCCACGATGGTCGCCCGGGCCGGCGCGACGCCGAGTCTGCTGGTTGGTGTGCGCAACGCTCTCGAACGTGGCCGGGGCCGTTCGAGCGTGCCGGTCGCGACGGCGCTGGTGGGCACCGTCGCCGCCGTCGCTGCGCTGGTGGCGACGACGATCTTCGGAGCGAGCCTGTCGAACCTACTGACGACACCGCGTCTCTACGGCCAGGCCTCTCAGGTGAATCTCAATGGCGTCCCGACCAAGCAGCTCCCCGCAATCCTGAAGGCGTTGCGCGCCAATCGCGAGGTCACGGATGTGTCCTACGGCGGTGAGGGCAAGTACCTCCAGGTCGGCTCGGTGGCCGTGCAGTCGGTCTACGTCGACGTCGCCAAGGGTCACCTGAACATTTCACTCGTGAGTGGTCACTATCCCACCGGTACTGGTCAGATACTGCTCGGCCAGACAACCTTGAAACAGGCGGGGCTTCACGTGGGATCGCGCGTCGACGTTTCGGTGATCAACCCAGCGGGCAAGAAGTTCTCGGGCCCGGTTCGTGTCGTCGGCACCGCCGTCTTCCCCCCGGGTCTGAGCATCGGCGGTCTGGGTGACGGAGCGGCGATCTTGATCAAAGCGCTCGAGGCGCTGGCCTGTCCGAGCGGAGCGCCGCGCAACGCGTGCGAGAAGGCGATCAGCCAGAAGATCGCCGGCGACGATAGTTGGGGTGTGGCGATCAGCGTCCGGTCGGGGCCGGCCGGTCGGGCCACGGTGGCCCGTCTCGATCGCGAGTACGCGAGCTACGAGGGTCAGCAGTCGGTGCCCACCAATCTCGTTAACTTTGGCCAGGCCGTCGATTTCCCGCTGTTGCTCGAGGGGACCATGGTGCTCTTCGGGGCGGCCTCGCTCTTGCACCTGCTCGTCGTCAGCGTCTCGCGCCGGCGACGTCAGTTCGCGTTGTTGAAGGTGCTGGGCTTCCTTCGTCGCCAGGTTCGCGCCGCCATGTGCTGGCAAGCCGCGACCGTCGCCGTCATCGGGGTCGTCGGCGGCGTGCCGATCGGACTCGTCGTGGGCGTGACGGTCTGGGACGATTTCGCGACCAACCTGGGCGCCGTGCCACTAGCCGTGACGCCGGCGATCGTCGTCGTGGTGTTGGCGGTGGCGACCATCGCGGGCGCCGTGCTGCTCGCGCTGGTCCCGGCCACGCTGGCGGGACGAGTGCGCCCGGGCGAGGCGCTGCGAGAAGCGTGATTGGTTCTTCGCCACTCCGCCGAGGTGACAGCCGCAATCCGATACGACATCCACCACTCGTGACCAGGTGAAAAGGGCGTGATAGAAATTGTAAAGGTACCTTGACATTCTCAGCAATGTGAAGTACCCTTTACATCATGAAGAATCGAGTGCGTGAAGAGCGGGGCCTGAGGGAACTCTCCCAGGCCGAGCTGGCCGCCGGTCTGGGCGTCTCGCGCCAGACGGTGATCGCCATCGAAAGCGGTCGCTATTCGCCCTCGCTGCCGCTGGCCTTTCGCATCGCCCGATTCTTCGCCGTGCCGGTCGACATGATGTTCGACCCGGAAGAGGAGGTGGCTCAATGAACAGGTCAACGCGCGCTCGGCTGCGCGCTCCCTTAGTGGTGTGGATCGCGGGAACGATCGTGGCGGGCGCCGTCGCCATCGGTCATACGTGGGCCGACGCCTTGATCGCCGAGGTGGTCACGGTCGTCTTGGGTGGCGCCTACTACCTCTTGAGCGCCAGTCACAGCGACATCGGAGATATCTACGCCCATCGCGAGGACGAGCGACAGCACGTCGTCGCCATGAAGGCCCGCTCGGTCGCCTGCGTCGTGATGATCGCCGCGGCCTTTGTCAGCGCGGTGTACGCGGTCGCGGCCAACAAGAACTATTGGCAGGCCGACGTCATCGCCAGCCTCGGGGGCCTCTCCTACTTTCTCACCCTTCTCTTCAGTGGCGCCCGCGACGGTGAACCCGGGCCGAGCTCCGAGGGGATGATGGCCGCCCGACGGCCTGGCGAACGGGTCAGCGAGTCCGAGGACTCGACCAGCGGGTGAGGTCGTAACCGAGTCCGCTCCCGCAGTACGACGGGGGATAGGTGCGGCGACGCCGCGGGACGGGCCATCCCCGAGGTGAGATAGGTTGCGAGGAGAAGCCCCGCCCTCGAGGAAGTTCATGACCGTCTACTCCAGAGCAATTCGAGTCATCACCCTCGGCGCCGTGGTCCTCGTCCTCGGTCTCGTGCCCGTCGGCGCCCACGCCGCGACGTCGTCGGCGCCGCGCCTGACGCGACTCACGGCAGTCTCGACGTCGTCGTCGATCACCCTTTCGTGGCACGACCCCCGGTCCGCCAGGATTTCGGGCGTTTTGGTGCGCCGCGCCGCCGGCATCCTGGCGCCGTCCCTCTCGAGCGGCCAGTTGGTGGCCCGTCTCGGGTCAGCGCCCACGCACCTGGTTGACACGGCGGTCGACGCCAGCCAGACGTACTCCTACTCGCTGTTCGCCTTCAGGGGTTCGCACTACGCCCGACCCGTGAGGATCAGCGTCAGTACGGCGGCCGCGGCGGTGCAGGTGTTCAACGACCCGAGTTACGACTTCGACGGCCCGATTTCGACGAGCGCGAGCGGCAGCGACGTCTGGGTCACCAACGCCCACGGCAACTCGGTCAGCGAGATCAACGCGGCGACCGGCGCGGTCGCTCTGGTTCTCAACGGGCCGAATTACCAGTTCAGCGGGCCGATTGCGGTCAGCACCGACGGCACGGACGTCTGGGTGGCGAACTTCAACGGCAACAGCGTCACCGAACTGGACCAGGCGACGGGGGCGCTGGTGCGGGTCCTCGGCGACGGCTACAACTTCAACGAGCCCGAC
>Ga0187847_10000345_pt1 | contig 54302 bp, 42 predicted proteins | sample June2016WEW_4_10_FD_132458 | JGI IMG/M metagenome (GOLD analysis project Ga0187847, IMG submission 132458) | Peatland microbial communities from SPRUCE experiment site at the Marcell Experimental Forest, Minnesota, USA - June2016WEW_4_10 | ecosystem: Environmental > Terrestrial > Soil >...
AATCTGTCTGCATCCCGGCTTATGCGCGGAAAACGCCTGAGCAATTTCAGATTGCACCTGATCGCTTCTCTCTACAAGCCCAAATCATCCTCATCGCCGTTGTAAAGTAAGTGACATTGGGCTTTAGCCCCCTGCTCCCTCCGGATTCTTCTATCTACAACTGTAGTACTAAGGAACCTTAGCCGCCCCCGTCGAAACGTGCAAATACCGGCTTGCAAAGGTCAGAAACGTCGGCCAATTCGGCCCTGGCGTGTGCCCGCCGGAGTGCTGGCGGAAGGCCACATCGCCATCGATCAGCGCGGTCTCCATCGGTGGAAATTCCGTTGTTCCTAGATCCCTCTTGCCGAGCAGACGGTAGACCGGTCCCGCACCAACCGCCGCCAGAAACATTCCCTTGGCATCCACCCAGCCGTCTCCATCGGTCGCGCCTCCGGAGATAAACACCGGACGCGGGGCGCATAACGCTATCAGCTCATGGGCATCGACAGGCAGGTCGCCCACAGTCAGCGGGCCAGCGTATTTGAGAAAGTTGCCCGCCATCCAGTGGTACTCGCCCGCTACTGCCACGTTGCCCACCTGCTCGCCGAAGATGTGCCGGTAGAGCTTTGCGCCGCCCTCGCCCGAGGAGCTGATATAGCCGATGGCGAATCGCTGATCATAGGCCATGGTCACCAGCGCGGCCTTTCCATAGCGCGAGTGGCCCTCAATGCCCACCTGCTTCGCGTTTACGGTTTTGTCTGTCTCGAAATAATCGAGCGCGCGGCTCGCGCCCCAGGCCCAGGCGCGCAGCGTGCCCCAGTCGTCAAGCTTGCGCGGCTGGCCCTTGTTCATCAATCCAATAATGCCTTCGGTCAGCCCTGCGCCGTTGTCTGCCTGGTAGCTGGTGGGAATCAGCTCGGCATAGCCCCACCCGCGCGCCAGCACCTGCTGCTGCCAGGTGGGACCGGGCCCCTGATCGGCGAACTGCGGAAAGCGTTTGGCCAGCATTGCCAAGATTTCCTTGCTGAGGCCGAACTCCATGATCACCGGGACAGGCCCCGTTGCATTGGCCGGCGTCGTCAGCGTCAGAGCGATGTCCACTTCAATCGCGGGGTAAGCCGAGTTGTCCACGTGCCCGACAAGCTTCTTCGTCACAACAGCCACATCGCCATTCTTTTCCGGCGTGGCGCTCTCGACCTGCCAGGTCACCTTGGGCGGATTGGCCGGTGCCCGTCCGTAGATCTCGCGGTCGAAGAGCTCAACGATCTCCGGACGGCGCTCGGTCCACCAGACTTTGGCCGAGTTGACTCGCTTGCCATTCTCCAGCAAGAGCGGGTCAGGCAGGTTGGGGTAGACGTCGGCCTTCGACTCGTCGTAGTTGGCTGCGTTCGGCGATTTGGGATCTCCATCTGCTCCGCGGCGCAGTTCCTTGATGCCCAGCAGGTCCATCAGCCGCTGGTGATCCTTCTCCGAAGCCGCCTCGATCGCCAATTGCTCTGGAGTGGGTGTGAATTGGGCTGGAGGGGGAACTGGAGCAGTTGCGGCCGGAACAGTCTGGGCCGCCAGCCGGGAAACGCTCGGACCAGGAAGAAGAATCAGTGCCGCCGTTAACAGATTGAACCTGCCGCTCAGCCGTATTGGGACCATTGGAAGCCTCCATTCCACGCCATCTCCCATGCGGAAGATGGTTGCGGCCCAAAGAATATCGGTTTGTTCAGGCTGGGGCAAGGAGAGTGCCTCGACATTCGCTCTTGGATTTCCGCAGAATCCACTAACTCCGTCTTTCTTCTTGGAGAAACAAGTCGAAAGCACTCAAGTCATGCCAATTCGCGCCGATGAAATCCTAGAGTCGCTCTGAAAGGATTTCCGGTATGCAATGGTTGCGTAACTTATCCATCTCTTACAAGTTCACCTACGCCTTCGGTATCGTGTGCGGTCTCTGTATTGTGCTGGGCACTTACACGTTTGTCACGTTTCGGAGTATCTCCCAAAAGAGCGCGATCGTAAGTGATAATAGCCTTCCCGCATTGATTCACCTCGGCGATATTCGCGATGGTATCAATGTTGAGCGGCGGGAAGATCTCGAGCTGATGCTCTGCCAGACGCCGGCTTGCACGGCGGACCACGGCGCGAAACGACAGAAGGCCATCGCCGAGTACCAGGATGCACTAAAAGCGATGGAGCCGCTGATCACAGAACAGGCACAGCGCGATCTTTATGTGAAGTTCGTCGCATCGATCAAGCAGTACCAAGATCAGAGCGACAAAGGCATCGCTCAACTGGCGGCAGGCCAGACGGGGAATGCGTTGGACCTTTTATCGTCGGACGCCGTGGTGACATCTCTGAATGAAGCTCAGGCAGCTGCGAACGGTGGATTTCAAAACCACGCTAAGACTGGCATGGTGGAGGCCTCGGCGGTTACTACCGACGGCAACCGCGCCATCTGGGTGGGCTCTGGAATCACTCTTCTCATCGTCACACTCTGTGGGCTAACCGGCATCTTACTTACTCGGGAGGTCGCGCCGCGACTGGTCAGGTTGAAGGCTGCCGTGGAAGCCATGGCGGCGAAGGACATGACGGCAAACGTCAAGGTCACCGGGACCGATGACATCGGGCTTCTTGGTGCAGCGTTCAATACCAGTGTCGCCTCTATACGCGCCGTTATGCAGGCAGTGGCTCAGGGCGCAGACACCCTCTCCTCCGCTACCACGGAGATCAGCACCTCGGCGGTCCAAAGTGCAGGCAATGCCCACACCCAGTCCAGCAAGACCAATCAGATTGCGGCAGCGGCCCAGGAGATGACCGCGACCATCGGCGAGATCAGCCACAACGCGGAAAGCGCAGCGAGCGCCAGCCGCATCTCTGCCGAGACCGCCAATCAAGGCGGTGCAGTGATGCAAGCCGCCGCGCAAACCATGGAAAAGATTGCCGCCGCCACCAGCACTGTGGCAGAGAAGATGACCTCGCTGGCCCAACGCTCTGAAGAGATCGGCAAGGTGGTCAACGTTATTCAGGAGATCAGCGAGCAGACCAACCTTCTGGCTCTGAATGCGGCCATCGAAGCCGCCCGCGCTGGTGAGCATGGCCGTGGATTCGCGGTCGTTGCCGGTGAGGTTCGCCGGCTCGCCGAGCGCACCAAGGGCGCAACGGAAGAGATTTCAGGCACCATTCGCAGCATCCAGGAAGAGACACGCGAAACCCTTCAGGTGATGAAGGACAGCCGCGCCGCAGTCGAAACCGGCATGGAAGAAACCGCCCACGCGCGCAAGAGTCTGGAGGCGATTATCGAGTCCTCGAAAGAGGTCGAGCACCAGATTCACCTCATCGCCACCGCAGCCACCGAGCAGACATCAGCCTCGAGCGAAATTTCCGAGTCTGCAGGCCAGATCTCTCAGTTGTCGGTCGAGAATGCGCATGGCGCCGAGGAAGCAGTCGAGGCCCTCAAGAATCTTGCCTCATTGGCCAGCGATCTGGACGGCATGATTCGCCAGTTCCGCCTTGAAGACGACCATCAGACCGGCGGAAATTTCGCCGCCAAGAGCAAGACGGTAGTGCGACCTGCGTTGCGGGCCGCGCATTCCTAAGCCGTCGACAGATGGCGGCAGCCAGACCCAGATCTGTGGGACCCGGCGATGGAGACTCCCCGGGACCCGATGCTGCCGCCCCCTTTTTCTTCTCCGCGCTGTCGGGGTCTTTTCCGGCAGCGCTTTTCTTTTGTATCTGCCTGACTTCAAGCCGGGGCCTTCTCGTGGAAGTTTTGGTTCCCAAGCTCGTTCTCAGTACTTGCGCAGGTAGGTCTTCGAGAGCCGGTCGTGCCAGCTCAGATGCGCGTCGTCTAAGAGCACCCAGACCACGCCCAACCCGACTGGAAGCAGCGAGAGCAAGAGTGCGCCCAGACGGCCGCGCAACTGGGCGCGTGTGGGAATTTGGCCGTCGAAGGTGCATAGAGAGACGCCGGCAAACCGCATGCCCGGCGTGGCCTCGCCCAGAGTCAGAAAGAAGGTGTGATAGGCGAGCCCAATGAGCAGCAGCGCCGAAGCCGCGCTGAATTCCAGAATTCTTGCTGCCGGCGGATGGCCCATATCAACCGCCGCCACCAGTGCCAGCCCCAGAAAGGCGCCGGCTATAATCGCACCATCCACCAAAGCCGAAATCAACCGGTTGCCGATGGGCGCCACTTGCACGGCCAGCCGCGCTTCGGCATCCTCGGTCTCCGCTTCGTCCATGGGCTGATCCTCCAGCTCGATGCCCGACCACTCAGGCTCAGGCCAGACGGCCACGGATTCATCGCCGGCCACCGCGGTTTCGATGGAAGTGGCACTGGGATACACCTCGAAGATGCTCAACTGCCTCTCCGTTCCATCTGCTGCGAACGCTCCCTCGGCCCGCCGCGGACGCATCTTGCGGGTGGCTATCAACTCGCGCGGAAACTCGATCAGGTTGGCGTGAATGGGCACAACCGGCTCGACAAACTCAATGGCTTCGACCTCTGGCAGCCTCTCGACCAGCGCTGGCCGATCCCACTCTTCTTCGATCCGGGAGACAACGACCTCGGCCGGCCGCTGCTCGCGTGCTGCGGCTGTTTCGAGAGGGCGCAAGGTGAACTCCGGCTCCAAACGAGCATGCAAGTATTCGCGCTCCCAGGCCTCAAGCGAGGAGGGCGCGGCAAGCCGGACCAATGGAACACTTGGCTCCCAATCTGTCACGGGGGGGCGCGCTGGCTGCGGAACTTCTGGCTCCAACAGACGCGGGCCCGCCGAGGCCGCCTGCATGGCCTGGGCAATGGCCTGCACCGTCATAACCTGCTGAGGAGCAACTTCGACGCGTGGTACGGCTGGGGCGTCGTCAAACAGCAATTGGCTGTAGCTCGGGGCATCGGCATAGCGCGCGGCCACGCGGGCAGCGGCCTGAGCAGCACGGCTGCTGGCGCTCTGCCAACTTTGGGCAAACACGACCGGCTTCGCCGCGGGCAAGCCTCTGCGGCTCTTGTGCGCGGCAAGACGACGGCTTACTTCCTGCTTCCACGCGGGCGTAAAGTCTGGCTGGACGACGGATGTGCTCAAGGCTCCAGTTTCCCTTCTGTCGCGCCGTCCGGGCCGATTATTGAGGCACAAGACGGCTGTTCCGGTCCTCGAAGCTCAGTGCTGCCAAGCCTGAAGGACGTTACTTTGAAAAGAGTAGGGAGGGTGCGTGAGAATGCGCGGGCAATACCCTGGTCGCGAGAGATGATCGCGGACCTGAGCGCGGTTGAAGCCATCCGATTTTTGCCTGCTGCCAGAGCTGCGTGATGCACATCTGAAGCCAAGGGGCCTGTTTTGCTATGCTGACCTTGGTCCTTGGATGCGTCCTCGCTCTTTAGTGTTTATCACGATGCTGGCCTTCTGTCACCTGGAACTTTGGGGGCAGACGTTGACCAATGCGGCACCTCCACCACTGCAAAACGCCAGCCAGTCCCCTGCGCCCGCTCCCGCATCCACTACAGATAACCTCAGTGCCAACTCTTCATCCACCCTGCCCGATGACCCCAGCCAGGAGCTTCTGCCCATAGCCCAGCCGGAGCCAACGCCCCCGAGCGGCGTGCCGGTCGAATGGGAGGCGGGGGAACAAACCCGCGTCGGCAACACCTGGACACTCACAGGCGAAGTAGTCGTCCACTATCGCGGCTATATCCTGCGCGCCGACAAGGTCGTCTATGACCAATCCACCACTGAGCTCGATGCGGAGGGTCATCTGCAAGTCGACGGCGGACCTAACAATGTGGTCATCTACGCCGATCGCGGCGACATGCGATTGAATCTGCACACCGCGCGCTATTTTAGCGTGCATGGCTCGCAAGGTGTCCGCAGCGTTGGCCGAACCACGGTCTACTCCACCACCAACCCGTTCTACTTCACGGCCAGAGTCATGCTCGAAAACGGGGAGGGCCACTACGAGATCATCGACGGCACGATCACCAACTGCCACTTCCCCAAGCCGGACTGGGAGATCATTTCCCGCTCCATCAAGATGGTAGACAACAAGGCATCCACGGACAATGCACGGGTCAAGTTGCTCGGTGTGCCCCTCTTTTACCTGCCTTATTTCCGTCATCCAACCGACGATAACGGCCGCGAGAGCGGGTTTCTATTCCCCTACCTCCCGAGCAACTACTCGACGATCCGCGGCTACACCTTCGGCGAACAGGTTTACTGGGTAATCAACCGCAGCATGGATATGACCGTCGGCACGGAGTACTACAGCAAGCGCGGATGGGCGCCCAAAGGCGATTTCCGCTATAAGGGTCCTGATCTCGACCACCTGACCGTGAGCTGGAACGTCTTGATGGACCGCGGCTTCGTTCCAGCACCACCGCCAGCTCCCACTGCTGCCAACTGCCTTCCCAACCCCACCAGCACTGGCCTCGTCAACCAGGGAGGCGTCGACATCAACGCTATCGGCCGCAAGGATCTCGGTCCAGAAACGCGCTTGGCCGGCAACGTCGAATACCTCTCCTGCTATGTCTACCGGCTGGTCTTCAACGACATTTACTCGCAGGCAGTCAACTCCGAGGTGCAGAGCAACATCTCGCTCACCCATGCACACAAGGGCTTCGTTCCCTCCGTTTTCATGGAACGCTTTCAGGCTTTTGCCAGCACCGCCGATGGCGACGAGGCAAAGATTCTTCACCTACCCAGTCTGCGCTTCGACGTGCTCGATCACCCGCTGGGCGCCTCAATGCTCAACTGGGGGCTGGGTTCGTCGCTCGGCTATCTGGGCCGCTCCGAGCCCGGCTCCGCACCTGGGCCCCACGCTGTAGTTGGGCCCAGTTTCCACGCCCGCAACGCCGGCCGCATCGACTTCTATCCGCATCTCTCCTTGCCGCTCTCGGCTGGGGGCTGGAACGTGCTCTCAGAAGCCGCGCTGCGCGAGACCGCCTATACCATCAGCCAGGTGCCTACAATCAATGGCACCCCCACCATTAGCCACGATCCGCTTAACCGTGCCGACTTTGAAGCATCGGTTGACCTGCGCGCACCGGCCGTCGAGCGGGATTTCACGCTCACCCGCTGGAACCGCGAACTGCGACACGTCATCGAACCGGAACTCACCTACCGCTATGTAACCGGCATCGGCAAGCAAGCGCAGAACGCGTTGCTGATCGACACGACCGACATTGCCACCAACACCAACGAAGTGGGCTTCTCGCTAACCCAGCGCTTTTATTTGCGGCCCTCCGATAGTCAGCCTTGCGATGGTACTGCCGCCGATTCTGCTTCCAAAGACTGCCCGCTGCAGCCGCGCGAGTGGGCCAGTTGGCAGATCGCGCAGAAGCTCTTCATCGACCCCACCTTTGGAGGGGCGCTGATCTCCGGCCGGCGCAACGTCTTCGATTCCACCCTCGACTTCAGCGGCGTGGCGTTTCTCACGTCGCCTCGCAACCTTGCGCCCATCATCTCGCGCTTGCGCTTTGAGGCCATCGATAATCTGCGCATCGAGTGGGATTTGGACTACGACCCCAAGGCCGGGCGGATGGACTCCGACAACCTCTATGCCGGTTACAGTTGGGGCCGCACCACCATTGGCGTGGACCATGCCATGCTCAATGCCGTCGATGAAAACAACAGCTCTGCCTCGCTCATCAAGAGCCAGCAGGTACAGCCGTTTTTTTCGATCGGCAAAGTCGGCAGCAACGGGCTGCCCACCGACGCAGGATTCAGCTTCGCTGCTAACGGTGGCTATGATTTTGTCCTCGGCCAGTTGCAGTATGGCGAACTGCAGGCGACCTACAATTGGGACTGCTGCGGCCTGACCTTCGGCTACCGGCGCATCAATCTCGGTGCCGTCCGCGGCAACGACACCAGTTACCTCTACGGCATCACGCTGGCCAATTTCGGCACCATCGGCAACGTTCACCGCACCACTTCCACCTTCCGCGACCCCACTCTCCCGCCCGCGTATTAGGCACCAGTCTCTTTGCGCCAGATGTGTGGCACAGCGAAACTCGTGGCGCGCAAACGTCGGCTGCCCCACAGCAGGTGGCTGGAGTATTCTTTCTTGAGAGGATTACATCTTGTCACGTATCCACTTTCTGGCGGCTGGCCTGTTCGTGCTGGGCATGGCCATCGGCTGCAAAGCTCAATCTACCCCGCCTCAACCCGCCTCGACGGACCCGGCGCTCAGCCACCACATTGAGGTCATGGTCCGCTCCCAATTCAACGTGCCGCCCGACTTCTCGGTGGTACTCGGCGCGCGCAAGCCAAGCCAGATTCCTGGCTACGATTCGCTGCCCATCACGATTTCGCACGGCGCCAAGTCTCAGCAGGTCGACTTCATGATCTCCGCGGACGGCAAAACACTGGCCCGCTTTGAGAAGTTCGACTTGGCCAACGATCCTCTCTTTTCGATCGATGTCGCTGGCCGGCCCATCCGTGGCAATCCCGCGGCCAAGGTCACGGTCATCAACTTCGACGACCTCGAGTGCCCCTATTGCGCCCGCATGCACCAGACCCTGTTTCCCGCGACCTTGATGCACTACAAGGACACGGTGCGTTTTATTTACAAGGACGATCCGCTGGTCGAGATTCACCCTTGGGCCATGCACGCTGCCGTGGATGCCAACTGCCTGGCCGCGCAGAGTAGCGATGTGTACTGGACTTACGTCGACTATCTCCACGCTCACGGTCAGGAGGTCAACGGCGAGAACCGCGACGTGGCCAAGAGCTTTGACGCGCTGAACCGCATCGCTCGTCAGCAGGCCACGCTGGGCAAACTCGACGCTGCCCAGCTCGATGCCTGCATTGCCCGCCAGGATGAGACCCAAGTCAAGGCCTCAGCCAAGCAAGCTGAGACGCTGGGGGTGGATGGCACGCCTGCCCTGTTTATCGAGGGTGAACGCATTAGTGGTGCCATGCCCCAGGAACAGATCTGGCTGGTAATCGACCGCGCCCTGCGCGCTGCTGGAGTGGAGCCGCCGCCCGAGCCTGCCCCGCCAGCGGCTTCCCAGGCCGCCCCAGTGCAGCCAACCCCAGCCCAGGCCGCACCAGCTCAGCCAGTGGCGGAGAAAGCCAAATAGACGACCGGCTCTCCAATCCGCGCGACTGCCGAAAAGAGCTAGGGCCGGCAACCGGCGCCTGTGAGAAATTGCCTATCGCCACACCGGCTTGGGGATTTATCCTTGATTCCCGGGGACCTTCGCGTCCCTCAGGAGATAACAGGTTGCAAAGCCAAAGTTTTAGCCGTGCATTTTTCCGTTTCGCCGTTCTTATTCTATGTAGTGGAGTCCTGCTGGCTGCCATGAGCGGGTGTCAGCACCCTCCTGCTCCCGACGTGATGGCGACGGTGAACGGGAAGGATATTCTGCGCTCGGATCTGGAGAAGTATTACCAAGCCAGCGTGGGAGATGCCCAGCAGAAACCTTCCGCCGAGCAGGCCGACATCGTCCGCCTCAATATCCTGAGCAAGATGATCGACGACGAAATCCTCTGGCAGCGCGCCGCCAAACTCAACCTGGCCGCCAGCGACGAGGATGTGAACGCCAAGCTGACCGAGATGAAGGCGCCCTACACACAAGAAGAGTTCGACAAGCAGCTCAAGGCGCACAACATCACCGTCGACGACTACAAGCGTGAACTGCGCCGCGAGTTGACCAGGACCAAGCTGCTCAACAAGGAGATCGAGTCGAAGATCAACATCACCGACGCGGAGATCGGCAATTACTACGCGGAGCACAAAGCGGAGTTCAACCTGATCGAACCCCGCTACGGCTTAGCGCAGATTGTTGTTACCAGCGGACCCGCGCAGCAGACCGGCAATTTGCAGAACAGTAAGGCCTCCGGTGACGCTGAAGCAAGGAAAAAGATCCAGGACCTGCATCAACGCCTTGAAAGCGGCCAGGACTTCGGCACTCTGGCACAAAACTTCTCCGAGAACCCTAACAACGCCTCCAACGGCGGCGACATGGGATTCATACTCGAGTCGCAACTGCGCAGCGACCCGGATGTCTACAACGCTATCGGCAAGCTCAAGCCGGGAGAGATCACCGATGTCCTTCCCGTCTACGACAGCGGAGGGCCCGGACGCCACACCATCGGTTACGCCATCTACAAGCTGGTATCGAGAGAGGCCGCCGGGCAACGCGAACTCAACGACCCGCGCGTGCAGCAGGTGATTCGCCAGAGCCTGCGCCAGGGCCATGCACAACTGCTTCAGAACGCCTACTTCGAGGTGCTGCACGACGCGGCGAAGGTCCACAACTACTTTGCCGACCAGATTCTGAAGCAAGGTGCGCCATAAACCCGTAAGCGCGGGCCTACTGAATCAAAAGGGCTGTGAGTGCTCTTCGTAGCTCGTTGGGACCTGCCGTCCATGCTGCCCGCGTTTCTGGCGCAGCGCAAGGTGGCAGTTTCTTGAACGCGCTGGCAGTGAAGGCAGGCTACCTGTTACCCATGCTTTTGGATGCCCCGCTATGCTCCCAGTGGAATATGTAGATGGGAATTGCAGTTGGAACGTCCTCACTTCAAATATCGACATTGCATTTGTGGGGAATATAGCTTTTTCTCCAGGAAAAGCTGCCCGGTTGCCTTGTTTCTGCATAGAACAGAAGTGAAAAGGCGGAAAACCCACTCAGCGGTGTGGATTCTGTAAATAGCAGAATCGAAAATGCTGTAGACGAAAACGGCCTCCGCCTGGTGCGAAGGCCGTTCCTATGTTCACAAACTCTGAGTCTTACTTCAATTCGCCATTGTCGCCCATGGTGATTCCGCCGGGGCCGGCGTTCTTCTTCGCTTCGTTGGCCTTGCGCGTGCCCATCGCCTTGGTGCGCCATTCCTCTGCCTTGGCGACGTCTTCCTTGCGGGCATCCTCGTTACCGAAGTCCACATCGGCCTTGCGCCGGTAGATCAGGTTCAGGTAAGCCATGGCATCGTCATAGTTGGGACGGCTATCCACCGCCTGGGTCAGATACTGAAGGCCTTCCGCAACCAGCGGGCCATTCTGCTCCTTGAGCGGCTGCATCACCTTCGCTGGAGCCTTGGCGTTGCCCTCGCCGTCGTCGTTGACCCCGGCCGGCAACAGTGCTGCCAGCGTGTTCATATGCGCCTGCGTCCAGTCAATCACGCCGACCGTGTAGGCCGCCTCGGCATCTTTCGGATCCTCGGCCAGAACCTTTTTCTGCCATATCTTCGCTTGATCCAGATTCTTGATCTGGAAGTAAATACTGGCAATCTGCTTCATGCTGTTTACGTCGTGCGGGTCCTTATCCAGAACCTCTTGGAAGATGTCAATGGCCTGCTGCGCGTTCTTCAGATTGTCCGGTGTATTGAGTCCCGGCACCACGTTCTGCGCGAGTGCTGTGGCCAGGTAGCTCTTCGCCGTGGGCAGGCTTGGATCGAGTTGTGTCGCCTTCTGGAAGTGCCCGATCGCCTCTTCATAATGCTGGCTCTTGAACGCTTCCACTCCCTTGTTCAATTGGTCACGAGCCGCAAGGCGGTCGCAGCCGCTCATGGAAAACACCATGCCGGTTAAAACCACCGCGAGCGCCGAAATACGTGCAGGTCCATTCATGTTCGTATCCTTCTCCTTCAGGCGAGCGCCTATCGGTCTTGCGCCTGGAATCTCAACTACAGCTGGCTGCGGGTGGGAGGCTCCGAAACCAGGCTGCAAAAATTGTACTCCCGTTTCCGTTCGGATAATCGTCTCCGGACGGGGCCGGCAACCCTCAAGCCCGCTGGGGATTCTGATCATTCCCGGCCGCTTAAGTTTCGCGCAGCCTGAACCTTGCACAACCCTTCGCCACCACCGGTCTTCGACCCAAGGCCAGCGCCAGCAACATGCGCCGCACATCCCTTTTACGGGATGGGGCGTCAGAGCAGCCTGCTACTGACCGGCCAGAATCCTGGGCGTCATCAACCCGATATGATCCACATTCGCGGCGCGTCCGATATCGATTACTTCAGCCACAGATGCGAAGTTTACATCGTCGTCACCCTTGACGAACATGATGCGCTCGGCGCGATTGGCGTAAATCTCAGTCAGCTTCGGCAGCAAATCGCGCTTCTCCACCGGCGTCTCATTGATCTTGTACTGTGGGGGCCCGCTGGGCTGGCGCAGAACCTGAACCACGATCGTGCGATCATTCTGCTGGTTCGGATTCGTCGGATTTTTGGGCGGCTGGGGCACCAGCGCGTCCAACCCCTTGGGCGTTACCGGCACGATGACCATGAAGATGATCAGCAGCACCAGAAGAACGTCGATCATCGGGGTAACGTTGATGTCAGACGAGTAACCTCCCCCGCCTCCCATTGACATTGCCATAGCTTAAAACTCCTCGCTTGCTTGAAATCGTTAAGTGGACATCCCAAGGCTTGAGTTACAGGCCTGCCATAATCCTCGGCGTCATCAATCCAACATGATCCACATTGGCCGCCTGGGCTATATCGATCACTTCTGCCACATAAGCGAAGTTAACATCGTCGTCACCCTTGACGAACATGATGCGCTCTGCGCGATTGGCGTAAATCTCGGTCAGCTTCGGAAGCAAGTCGCGCTTCTCCACCGAGAGCTCGTTGATCTTGTACTGCGGTGGTCCGCTGGGCTGGCGCAGTACCTGAACCACGATCGTACGTCCAGGATCGTTCGCCGGCTCGTGCTTCGGCGGCTGGGGCACCATCGCGTCCACACCCTTGGTTGTGTTCGGCACGATGACCATGAAGATAATCAACAGCACCAGAAGAACGTCAATCATCGGCGTGATATTGATGTCCGATGCATAACCGCTTCCGTCCCCCGTTGTCATCGCCATGGCTCACACTCCTCATTCGCTAAAGACCGTTAAAGGGAAAGCGCCATCGAATGTTATTCGCCGCCGCCGCCCGCAAGATTGCCTTCGCGCTTCTGTGTAAGCAAGCCGACATCTTCCACGCCGGCGGTACGCACGGCATCGATGGCGTCTTCCACTGCCCGGTACTGCGCACGGGCATCAGCGCGAATGTAGATCGTCTTGCCGGGCTTGTCGGCCAGCTTCTCGCGAACCAGCGCGCCAAGCTCACTGACAGCCGTCTTATTTTGTCCCAGGAATACGTTGCCGTCACGGGTGATGGCCACGACGATGGCGTCTTCCTTGTCGGCGTCGGGCATGGCGGTGGGGTTATCCACCTTGGCCATATCCACGGCCACCTTGTTCTGGAGCATCGGGGTGATCACCATGAAGATGATCAGCAGCACCAGCATCACGTCCACCATGGGGGTGACATTGATGTTGGAACTGACCTTCTTGCCTTCGTTGCGGACTGCTTGTGACATTGTTTGGGCTCCGTTGCCTGAAAATCTTTATTCCGGATGGTTTCCGGCCCCGCCTCGCGACTCGCCTTGCTGGGCGCGATTGAAACCAGCGGGCAGGAGAGAGTATCCACTCTCCCGCCCACCGCAGCTTCCCGCTCTCGCCCGAGCTTTCTGGCTTAACGCTTGTGGCTCTGCTTGATGAAGTAGTCGATCAATTCGCTGGAGGAGTTGTCCATCTCCACGTCGAATGACTCGACACGTCCGGTGAAGTAGTTGAAGGCCATCACGGCCGGGATGGCGACCAGCAGGCCAAAGGCCGTGGTAACCAGGGCTTCCGAGATGCCGCCGGCAACCGCGCCGATGCCCGAAGTCTTCTGCGTGGCGATCTGCTGGAAGGCATTCAAAATGCCGACCACAGTGCCGAACAGACCGACGAACGGAGCCGTGGCACCGATGGTGGCCAGAACCGCCAAGCCCCTCTTCAGCTTCGCGTGGACTATGGCCTCGGCCCTCTCCAGCGCGCGGCCGGAACTCGCGATCGACTCATCGGTCGCCGAGCCGCCCGATGAGCGGAACTCTTGCAGACCGGCCGTCACAACCTCGGCCAGATGCGACTTCTTGTTGCGATCAGCGATCTTGATCGCTTCCTCAAGCTTGCTGTCCTTCAGCGCGCCAGCAACCTTGGGCGCAAACTCGCGCGACTGCTTGCGGGCAGCCGAAAAATACAGGTAGCGGTCGATCATCACGGCCAAAGACCAGATCGACTCGATGAAAAGAAGAATGGCTACGCACCGGGCCAGCCATCCCATGTGATCCCACAGCCCCATGGGGCTGAAGCTGACCGTCGGCTCATCATCAAAGATGAATGCCAGGTTGGCGGCCGTGTGCGAAGCGAAGTGTGTGAGCTGAGCGAGAATCACTGAATCGTTCCTCCTAAGGAGTTTTCTTGTGGACTGCGATTGCCTTGCGGTTGCTAGGAATGCGGTTCTTTCCAGATTCGCATTCAGGTAAAAAGCGATGCCCTTTCCTTTAACCGGCGGAAAAAGCCAGAAACGTTCCTCATCCGCCCAGAGTAAAGATCACGTTCACCGTGGTCTCCACTTCCACCGGCTCGTTGTTGAGCAGGTAGGGCCGGTAACGCCAGGACTTGACGGCGTCCAGGGCAGCTTGCTGCAACATGGCAGGGCCGCTGACAACGCGTAGATTTTCGATCGAGCCTGTCTTGGAGATGGTTGCCTGCAAAACCACCGTGCCGGAGACGCGCGCGGCCTTGGCGATGGGCGGGTAGATCGGCTGGGTCTTCTGCAGCAACATGCCCACCATGACGCCGGCCGAGATGCTGACCTTCTTGGGTACAGCGGCCTTCACCTGGGGAGCGGCCGAACCGCCGAAGATGCTGCCCATGACGCCGCCTGCGCTGCCGCCGAAGTCCGATCCGGCCACGCCGAACGAAGCCGCCGGCGCTTCCTTCTCGGCAACAATCTTAATGTCATGCGGAATCCGCGTCGGTGCAGTGAGCTGATTATTCATCATCTCCGACTGCACATGGACTACATGCACTACCTCGGCCGGAGGGGGCGGAGGAGGCGGTGGTGGCGGCGGCGGCGGGGCTACGAGAGCCATCTGCATCGCAGCCTTGGGCAGCGCCTCAGGATAGATCAACGGAATGAGGATCAGCAGAACGACCAGCGCAACCTCAAGGATGCTCGTAAGAAGCATCCAGGGTCCGCTTTTGCTCTTGATCCTGCCTCCGGATTCAAACGTGGAATCTTCAAACATGGCCAGCCTCTAATCGGGGTTTGCTTACGTCTATTTAGACACCGAGGAAAGCTAAAATGTTCCCGGCATAAAAACCTTAGCACAGAAGCACGCTCACCTGTACCGGAACCGTACATCGCCTGCAAAATGCTTTGAGCACAACCGCATCGGCGCTCCTACACTCTGGAGCGTTTTGCTGCGGGAAGAGCCACGGCCTTACCCTGCCGCACCCGCCATTCCTGCCAGGCCACCAGCATCGGCGCAGCGACAGCGATCGATGAGTATGTTCCGATAAGAATGCCCACCACCAGCGCAAATGAGAAGCCTCTAAGCACCTGACCGCCGAATATGTACAAAGATAGGACAGTTAGGAAAGTGAGCCCCGAGGTCAGCACCGTCCGGCTCAGGGTCTGGTTGATGCTGCGATTGACCACGTCGGGCAGCGATTCGCGACGGCTCATGCGCAAATTTTCGCGGATGCGGTCGAAGACTACAATGGTGTCGTTCATCGAGTAGCCCACCAGCGTCAGAATGGCAGCGATTACGGTCAAGCTGATCTCCTGGTTGGTCAGCGCGAAGGCGCCCACCGTGATCAGCGTGTCATGGAAACATGCCACCACAGCTGCCACACCATAAATCAACTGGAAGCGGAACCAGAGATAGACCAGCATGCCCAGCATTGAGTAGAGGGTGGCCAACCCGGCCTGCCGTTCCAACTGCTTGCCTACCGTTGGACCCACAACCTGGACGTTGCGCACGTTATGTGTGCCGATGGAGCTGTCATAGTGGGTTTGCAGCGCATCCATGATCTGCTGCCTGCCCAGGTCGAGCGAGGTCTCGTCGTGCTGCTCCGGAAGGCTGATGAGCACCTCGTTGTTGCCGGCCTCGCCGTAACTCTGGATGCGCGCATCCTTGATGCCTGCCGCATCCATCGCCTGACGAATCTTGTCGATATCGGGAGCCCGGTTCAACTGCACTTGCACCTGTGTGCCGCCACGAAAGTCAACGCCAAGCGGCACCGGCGAGCCGATGCTGGCCCAATGCGACGCCATCGAAACGATGCCGGCCACGCTGAAGATCATTGAAAAGGCGAGAAAGTACCACTTCTTCCCCAGCCAGTCCACATTTACGCCGCGAAACAATTCCACTGGTTCTCTCCGCTTCCTGAGAGGCTGAAGCCGATTGCAGGCTCCAGCGTTCAAAGTATCTCCGCCGCGAGCGCCCTGCCCGCGACTAACAATCCCTAGATAGAAACAAGCTCGCCCGGCTTCATCTTGTTCAAGTGGGCATCGAAGATCACCCGCGAGACGTAAACCGCCGTGAAGAGATTGGCCGCGAGACCGAAGGTCAAAGTCACCGCGAATCCCTTCACCGGCCCCGAGCCGAACAGGAACAAAATAGCCGCCGAAACGATGGTCGTGACGTGGGTATCGACGATGGTGATCCAGGCATGCGCAAAGCCCTGGTCCACAGCCGCCGAGGGCGCCTTGCCCGCGCGCACCTCTTCACGAATGCGTTCGAAGATCAGCACATTCGAATCCACGCCCATGCCGATGGTCAGAATCACTCCGGCGATGCCGGGCAGCGTCAACGTGGCCCCGGAAAAGCCCATAAATCCAAGCAAAATCACCAGGTTCAGTAACAGCGCCAAGTCGGCGTTGATGCCCGAGCCCCGGTAGTAGACCAGCATGAACGCCATCACCACTAGCACGCCATAGATGGCAGCCGTAACGCCCTCTCTGATCGAATCGGCGCCCAGGGACGCGCCCACAGTCCGGTCCTCAAGATAGTTCAGCGAGGCCGGCAAGGCGCCAGTGCTCAGCATCTTCGACAGGATCGTGACTTCTTCAGGAGTGAATGTGCCGGTGATTTCGCCGCGGTCGTGAATCCCGCTCTGAATGGTGGCCACTTCCTTGACCCGGCCGCCCATCACCACCGCCATGCTCTGGCCTATGTTCTTGCTCGTGTAGTCGTAGAAGCGTTCGCCGGCCTCGTTTGTCAGCGTGAACTGCACGTTGCGCCGGCCGTTCTGATCGGTACCCGGATCGGCGGAACGGAAGTCCTGGCCTGCCACCACTGCGACGCGGTGCAGCAGATAAACGCTGTCCGAATCTGAACCGTTGCCCACCGTGCCGGAGCCATGCACCAGTTCCTCGTCGGGTGGAACCGCTCCGCCCGCGCTGCCCAGTGCTTCCTGGTCATCTTTGTAGGGCCCGCCGACGACAGCGTGAATCTCCAGCCGCGCCGTGGACTGGATGATGCTTTTCACCCGGTCAAGATCGTCGATCCCTGGCAGTTCGACCAAAATCTGGTTGTCGCCCAGGCCGTAAGGCACGATGTTCGGCTCACTGACGCCCAATGTGTCTACACGGTCGCGGATGGTGTCGATGGCCTGCTGATCGGTCTTCTTCTCCAGAGCCAAAACCACGGGCGGCTTCATGGTTACCGTGAAGCTCGAGTCCGCCCCGCCACCGGTCACGTCGTATTCGTTGCCGTACTTGCCCTCGAGCAGTGAACGCACGTCGCTCGACTTGCCGGTCGCGATCCCTTCCACCCGGATCACCTCCGGCTTGCCGGGATCGTTCTCCTTGGGCGGATACGGCTTGTAAACCTGCGAAAAACTCAGGTTAGCTGCCTTCAGGTCCTGCTGGATGCGTCCCACCGTGTTATCGGTTTCGGCGCTGACCGCTTCCGTCACCACCACCTGCAAAATGAGGTGAGCGCCGCCGCGCAGGTCCAGGCCAAGGTGAATGCGCTTGGTCATTGCCTCCGTCAAGGCCTTGCCGGTGACGCCCGAAGGCACACCGAAGATGCCGTAGACGAAAAACAGCAGAACCACGATGATTCCGGCAATTTTTCCGTTGAGATTCTTCTTCATCGTCCCGTTTCTCTAGTACAAAAAATCATTTGCCAGCTATCAATTGTTCAGCGGCCAGAACTGATTACTGCCCACTGTCGACTGTTACTGTCCGCCGTCCTGGGTGGTCACCGAGGCAATCGCGTTCTTGGTCACTTCCAGCTTCAGGCCGTCCGGCGCCACGCGAATCACGATCACGTCGTCCTTGATGGAGAGAATGATGCCCCGAATGCCGCCCGCCGTAGTCACTCGGTCACCGGCCTTGATCGAGGCCAGCATCGCCTGCCATTGCTTTTGCCGCTTCTGCTGCGGACGGATCATCACGAAGTACAAGACCGGAATCAATAAAAGCGGAAGGAGCATCGGAAGGCTGCTTCCCCCTCCGGCTGCCTGTAAGAACACTAACAAAGCCAAGCTCGTTGCCACACTCATCCTTTACCAGCTCCTGGGCTGCAAAAACCGTGCACCCGCAGGGCACAGGCAGATCCGGCTGCTTGCCGGAAGCCCGCAAAAAAAATTTGTCTCCGGGAACGGTCCAGACTGGTCCGGGCCGCTGATTGCTTCCGGCCCAGGCGCTGAAAGAAGGGTCTGGTTGCCACTCAATGAGGACTGAATCCAACGTCCCGCGTCAGCGTACCTGTCTCTGACCCAACTGCCGTCTGCTTCCTGTTCGACACGGCCCCTTCTGGAAGCCCGCATCCGGAGGCCGCATCGATTCCCTCGCGCCCGTTCCGGCCGGATTCCAAAAGAGTGCCTAATAGATAAGATACGCGCGGCCGGGGAGGTGTCAAGGCGGAAGGTCAGGGATCAGGAATCAGAAGTCACGAACAAGGGGTCAGAGTTTGGGGGATTATTCTCAATCATCTATCGTCTGATCTGAGACTATTTTGAGAATTCGGGGTAGATTCGCGCTCGATACATTGCTGCCGCACAGGAGCATTTTTTCGCCCCTTACAAAGACCTTATAGATCATTTATTCCATGCCTATCAGTGCGGGTTTCAGATAAAGCCAGCATGATTTCAGGCTGAGCCGCGCCGTTCCATCGCACGCTCTCCACGCCGGAAATCGTGAAAGGAGAACTGAGATGAATGAAGCTTATCGTGGTCTCGCCTTGTTTGTTCCGATCATGACCGCCGAGGCATTTCTAGTCTGGTTCCTCTGGAATTTCATCAAGGCCGCCCGCAAGCGGCACTGACTTTCAGGAGGCAGCACTGTTCACTGTTTCGGCGGCGCATCTGGTTCGTCGGCCGAGTCCTCAACCAGCACGGCCGAGCCGGGAATTACATCGAAGCTCGCCGCGTCTTTGCCGGTGGGATGAAAGGTAACTCGCAGCGGCTCGCGCTGCCACTCGGCGGGACCGCAAACCGGCTCGGGGTGACTCTCCAGATCGAATGCAGACAGCCTCTTGCCCAGCACCGCCTTGCGCGCGGCCACCTGCGCCACCACACCGTAAAGGCTCTTGCCACTGGCCGTTACGCCGCAGTAAGCTCCGTAGTCGCGGAACCAACTTACCTGGCTCACGCCGGGATCGTAGTCGGGTAGTTTGAGAGCGACAATGTGCCCAGTGACACGGTCCACCAGCAGCCACGGCCCGCGCTGCCACACCCAAGGACTGGCCACCCGGGCGGAGGTCTTGGAAGACGGATCGGATGGTAAGGAGTCGTTGAGTTTGATCACCCGCCGCACCACAAAGCTGCGATCGGTCACGTCATGGGCGTCCCCGGTGGTCCATTCCTTCAGAACGCCATCCACCAGCAACGCGCGAATCTTCAGCTCGGTTTCGCCCTGCGCCGCGCCAGCCGGGTCGCCAACCTTCGAGTAAGCCACCTTGCGCGCCGCGCCCAGAACCACCACGTGCACTTTACGCGGCCCTGCCTGAGAGGCCTGACTCGTAGCAAGCACCGCTGTTATCGTCAAAATCGCAATCCGCTCGCCGACTCTCATGCTGTTTACTCCTGAGAAGTTGGCGCAAATCTGTCGGAAAATAAAAGGTACAGTTACCGCCCCGCACACAAGAACTTCAAAATCTGCGGGAAATCATCCACTGAAGGCGGGCTTTAAGCATCCCTGCTCCTCTTTTCAAGAGGCTACTATAACTTCGCCGTCTCCACTGCCCGCGCAACGCGAAAGGCTGTGCCTTCATTCAAGTGCGCGGCCAGAACCTGCATGCCTACCGGTAGACCTGCCTTATTCGCGCCGCAAGGCACAGTAACTCCGCAAATGCCCGCCAAGCTCGCGGTCACCGTGTAGATATCGGCAAGATACATAGCCAGCGGATCACCCGTCTTCTCGCCTAACTTGAATGCCGGAGTGGGCGCGGTGGGAGTTACAATCGCGTCCACACCGGCAAAGGCGCGCAGATATTCCTCGGCCAGAATGCGCCGCACTTGTTGGGCCTTCAGATAATAAGCATCGTAGTAGCCCGCACTCAGCGCATAAGTCCCGAGCAAAATGCGCCGCTTCACCTCCGCGCCGAAACCCTCCTCGCGCGAGTGACAATACATCGCGGAGAGCGTCTCCGACGCGGGCGATCGATACCCGTAGCGCACGCCGTCGAAGCGAGCCAGATTGGCGCTGGCCTCGGCCGTTGCGATCAGATAGTAGACGGGTACGGCGTAACGCGTGTGCGGCAGCGAGACCGGCTTCACGGTGCAACCAGCGGCCTTCAGCGCAGCAATGCCCGCCTCGATGGCCGTCCGCACTTCGGGATCGAGCCCTTCGGCGAAGTATTCCCCCGGAACGCCGATGCGCAGACCCTCAACAGGCTTATCGCTTTCGGCTGCGTAGTCGGCAACTGGAGCCGCGGAACTGGTAGCGTCCTTCGGATCGTGGCCGGCGATTACGCCCAGCATTGTCGCGGCGTCGCGCACATTTCCCGCAAACGGCCCCACGCGATCCAGTGACGAGGCAAAAGCGATCAGTCCATAGCGCGAGACGCGGCCATAGGTCGGCAGCACGCCCACCACTCCGCAAAAACTGGCCGGCTGACGAATCGAGCCGCCGGTATCCGATCCTAGCGTGGCCACGGCCATGTTCGCCGCCACAGCCGCCGCCGAGCCGCCACTTGATCCGCCCGGAACCCGCTCCGTGTCTACTGGATTGCGCACCGGCCCGTAGGCTGAATTCTCATTCGACGAACCCATGGCGAACTCGTCGCAGTTCAGCTTGCCAAGCAGCACTGCGCCCGCGGCTTCTAACCGGGCGACAGCCGTGGCGTCGTAAGGAGGCCGGTAGCCATCGAGAATCTTCGAGCCCGCTGTCGCCGGTGCGTCTTTCATCACCAGCACATCCTTGATGGCCACCGGAATGCCGGCTAAAACTCCGAGAGGATCACCCTTGGCCGCGGCCGTATCGACGCGTGCGGCCTGCTCCAGCGCGCGATCTTTGGTCAGGCTCAGGTAAACATTCAGCCGCGGATTCTTCTTCTCGATCCGCTCGTAATAACTCACGGCAAGCTCGGTTGCCTTGGTACGGCCCGCGACAATCTCAGCGCGCAACTCGGCCAGAGTTTTCGGCTTTTCCGCAAAGTTTTCAGATGGTTTGGCTTCGCTCGGCACTCGAACTTTCCTCTCGTTGACCTGTTTGTCGGCCTTTTTGCAGCTTGCTTCCTACTTCCCCCGCATGACACGCGGACATTTCTTGCACGCGCGGCGCCTACCGCTCGATCACCTTAGGCACTTTGAAGAAGACCTGATCAGTCTCCGGCGCTTGATGCATCACGATGTCGCGATCGAGCGAGGGCAGTGGCACATCGGCGCGCACTACGCTCTTGCCGGCCCCATCAAGCAACTCGCTCACTTGCGCCAGAGGCGTCACACCCGTCGTATCCAGCTCGTTCAACTCGGCCACATAGTCCAGAATGGCGTTCAAGTCGCCGAGCATCCGCTGAGTCTCGTCCGGCTCGAGCTCCAGGTGGGCCAGCTCTGCCACTCGCTCCACTTCTTCCACGGTTACTTTGGCGGTCATTCCCTGCTCTTCCCTTATCGCGGCCTTCTGAATGGTCGTTTGCGCTGGTTCCCGACGAAGGTCCGAAGATAGAGTATAGCGGTTTTAGTTTGTGCTCCGCCGCCGCTTGTGCTCAGTCGACGATGACAGTGATCGTGACTTGGTGTTGCACGCCGTTCGAGATCGCGGTGACAGGAATCGCATAGGTCCCGGCCGGGGTAAATCCGGGGCCGGAGATAGGAACCTGCCCGCCCAGAATGACGCCCGAGGTGGCGCAGCTTGAGACGCCGCCCACCAGAATCGCCAGCAGCGCTACCGCCATTAGCGCCCTCAGCCGCCGCGCCAAGGCAAACGGCGCCAATACTAACCCACAGGCCAGCGGAAGAATTGGCCACACGGGCATTCGCGAGGAACGCGCCGAGGCCTGCGATAATCCGGTTGCAATCTCGACCTCTGCATAGCCGCTGGAGTTGGGGGTTATCGCCATGCTGGTTGGGTTGAACGTGCAGGACGCGTAAAGGGGTAACGAGCCGCATTGGAAGGTAAACGCGCCTTGCGAGCCCATCAGCGGCGTAATCGATAGCTTGAATTCCGCGATCTGCCCATTGGCGATGGTCTGGTTGATTGAGCCGGAAGGCACAACGGAGAAGTCAAATCCCGTCCCCGATAGAGGCAGAACCGCGGCCGTCGCCAACACGCTGTTGCCCACCGTCAGGCTTCCGCTCTGCACTCCTGCGTTCAACGGCACAAACTCCACCCCCACTGTACAACTGGCTCCTCCCGCCAACGCGGATGCGCAGGTGTTGTTCACCAATTGAAACCCTGTCGTAACAGTGAGAGTTAAGTTCGTCAGGCTGCCACCCAAGCCGGGGTTGGTGAAGGTGACCGTAACTGGACTGGAGGACTGACCTATTCCGACTTCAGAGAATTCGATCTGTTCTGGCTGGGACAGAACAGTACCCGGCACTCCGCCTATCCCGCTAAGCGGCACACTGATCGGTCCCTGCGTGGGAGATACGATGGTCAGATAGCCCGTGTAATTTCCGTCCAGTTGAGGAGAGAAAACCACCCCGGTCGAGCAGCTTGCCCCGCCGGCCAAGCTCGAGATGCAAGTATTCTGCACCAGGCTGAATGGGGATGTCACCGACAGAGTAATCGTGTTGGCCAGCGAGGTGCCAGTGTTGGTCACCGTCACCGTCTCTGCAAGACTAAGTTGCCCCGGCTTAACGGTGGGAAAACCAAGCTGCGCCGGGTTTACGTTGAGCCCACCCGGATTCAGTCCTATGCCGGTGAGCGGCACAGTCACCGCCGCGGTGCCGGGGGTTGACGAGGAGACCACAAGCAAGGCCGTGCTTTCGCCCGCTTCTGCCGGAGTGAAAACCACCTGCACCGTGCAACTGCTGCTGATCGTCAGAATGGAGCCGCAGGTGGTCGAGCCGTATGAAAAACTCGTCGCAGAGCCACCTGTAATCTGGAAGCCCACTTTGGCCATCGGAGCGCCGCCCGTGTTGGTCACCGTCACTATCTGCGGCGGACTGGGCTGGCCCGTCGACTGACCGGCGAATGTCAGGCTGGCCGGATTCACACCCACTACCGGCGCGGTCAGCCCCGTGCCGCTCAGAGTCACCGTCAGCGAGCTCACTGTATCAGAGACGACGATTGATCCCGTTTGAACGCCAGCCTGGCTAGGAGCGTAAGTGACGCTGATCGCGCAGCTTGCGTCGGCTGGAAGAATCGAGGTACATTGGTCGCTCTCCACGAATGGTCCGCTCACAGCGACTCCAACTAAGGCCACTCGCGAGCCGCCGTTGTCGGTCAGTGTCACGATCTGCGCCGGCGAAAGCTGCCCGATGATCGTTCCGGGAAAGGTCAGCGAGGTAGCCGAGAGAGCAGCTTGTGCCGGTGTTTCTCCTTGGGCGCTCAGGGCCACGGTCTGGGTCCCGTCCGCGTCGGTAAAGGTCAACATGCCTGTGGCCTCTCCCGCTTGGAGCGGCGTAAACGCTATGTCCATCGTGCAGGAGCCCTTGGCCGGCACCGAGCCGTTGCATAAGTATTCGGTAAGCGAAAAAGGTCCGCTGACTGCGACGGCAACTGGAACCGCCGTTGCACTGCTGTTATTGGCCGTCACCACCGCGACCGTAGAAGCGGAAATTCCCGTCATCCAACTGCCAAAGTCCACAGTGACGGGGCTCAGGGTGATAGCGCTCCCCGAAGTGCCGATCCCGCTCAGTGGAACCGTCATTTGGCCTCCGGGTAGGTTGCCATAGATAGTCATCTGGCTCGTCACGCTGCCCACCACGCCCGGTGTGAACGTCACCTGGATGGTGCAGCTGGCGCCGCCAGCCAAACTTTGGTTCAGGCAATTGTCGGTTTCGGTAAACTCCGCGCTAGCCGCACCAAATCCAATGCCGGTCGGCGTCAGCGTCGCGCTTCCCGCGTTGCTTAGGGTTACTGTCTGCGCGTTGCTTGGTGTTCCGTACATCTGGCTCGCAAAGGTCAGTGAAGCGGGGGTCGCGGTCGCCGTCGTAAAAACCTCTTCCGAGGTCCACAATGAAGTCATCCAAATGCCGCGGCCGTATGTCGCCGCCACCAGTTCGTGCGTGGTCGCCGATGCCGGAGAGGCGCTGATCTGGACCACCGGCGACCTCGGCAAACCGCTTCCAAAAGCCGACCAGCAGTCTGAAATATTGACACAGCTCCCGATCAGCCGTGTGGAATAAACTCCCGTGTCGGTGCCAACATAAACCGTATTGGCGTCCTCCGGGTCCACTATGACACTGTTGGCCGGAACCTCTGGCAGGTTGTCCTCGACAACCGTCCAATGCTCCCCGCCGTCTATCGAGCGGTACAGGGTTTGCACGTCTTCCTGCAGAGTCGCAAACCCCGCAATCGTGACGTACACCGTCTGCCCGGTGGTATCGTGCGGGTCGATGAAGATGCTGGAGACGTCATACTCGTAGTAGTTCATCGGGTTGTCTTCATTGGTTACAGGGTTCAATCTTGTCAGGTCAATCCACTTGGCTGGAGCGCTGCTGGCGGGATTGATCGTCACCGAAAGAATATGGCCGGGCAAAGTTCGGCCGCCATTGAAATAGCCGTACATGCCCAGGTAGATCACTTCCCCGCCTTGAGGAAGCGCTGTCGAAACGGGCAGCACCATGGCCGCGATCGAGCGAATCAGAGCGTCGCCGTTGCAGGAAGGCTTGCCCGTCGCACCATCTAAAAAAGGAGTGATGGCATTCGTATTACTCCACCCGATCCCGTTGGCCGGTCCGCGCCAAAGCCGGCAGGTTCCGATCAGCAACTCCTTGTTGTTGAGCGGGTCCACCAGAAAAGGCGCTGCTGAAGTCATGGTCAGCCCATCCTCGCCCACATCCGCGTCGGTGACCACCGCGCTGGTGCCAAATACGGCCGGAGTGCACGGGTTTTGCTGTGAACATAGATGGATCGACACCCCCGTCTGTGTGTTTACATACCAGTTAGCGCTGTTGCCGGGGTCGATTGCTACTGGTCCACCCTCCGCACCAAGAATCTCCGGCCAGTTAACGGTCGGCCCCGTAATGCTCTTGACGCCCGCCGTTCCGTTTACTCCCAGTCCAGCCATCATCGTGTAAGGCGTCGCGCCAACCTGCGACATGCTGACCACCTCCGCCAGCGAGCCCAGGCTTCCGTTCAGGTTTGCGAAGTGAGACGCATCGCTCGGCGAGCATGGCGTTCCGCTCTCCGCAATCCCGTCGGTCGAGCGCCAAAGCCCGCTGTCGTTGCCTACAAAAATCTCCTGCGGATTGCCGGCATTCCACGCAAGCGCATGCTGATATTCACCTACCTCGGAGCAAAATCCCACAGTGGAATTGGTGGTGTTGCGCCATTGGCAGCCCTGCGACACCGGGCAGTCGGTCTTCCACAAATCATCGTCCCCGGCCAGCAACATCGTCTCTTGTCCCGAGGGAACGGCGGCCAGTGCCAGCGTGTAGTCGCCATCCTCGATCGTGACGGCGCCCTCGGTTGTGTTGGTCTCGAGAGCCGTCGTGTTCCATTGCTGCGCAAAGGTGATCGTCTGGTTGCTGCACGCTCCAGCGCTCGGGGCACATACGTCCTGCCAAATTCCCTGGTCCTGATTATTGACGTCTACGGTCCAGGCAAATGTGTCGCCGTTTTGGGGATTGACCGCCAGCGTGCCGCGAAAGATAGGGCACCCCGTCGAGCCCGTACCGGTGGTATTCGTGGGACACTTATTTGCACTCTCCGCCAAGCCCGGACCCGGCTGATTGGTCATGCGTGTAAAAGTCACTCCGTCAGTGGACTCATAGTAGCCGTGGTAGCGTACCGCCGCCACAAACACTTGCCGCACCGGGTTCCACACCACCGAGGTCGCCGCGTTCCCATCGCCTGCAATGCCGTAGGTTGGCCCCTGCACGATTCCCAGCTTGCCGTCCGAGATAACCGCTATCGACCAGGTGGCCCCGCCATCCAGAGAGTAGAACAGTCCTGAGCAACTCGCGCCGATCCACACCCCGTTCACCAAAAAGCCTTCATAGGCCTCTGAGATCGCCGCAACCACCAGTTGGGTATTCACCGTGCTCCACGCAAAACCGGCAAAACCCACGCCCTCAAAGTCGAACTCCTCGTCCGCCGTCTCGTGAATCAAACTCCAGGTGTTTCCCCCGTCGGTCGAACGCAGGAGTCCGGCTCCGTAGTAGGAATCGAGGGCGTCGTTCGGATCGCCTGTACCGGCCAGAATCACTCCTGTCTCGCCCGGCTGTACGCTCAGCGCTCCAATGCTGATCGAAGCGTCATAGGCATAGCTCAACGCCGACGGAGTATCGGTAAGGGGAATAAAAGTGATATTCGCGGGGCTCGACGTGACCGCGTCCTGCGTCCTCCACACCCCGCCGCCAGTGGTTCCCACGTAGAGTGTGTTGCCGCCGGGGTCCGATGGGTCCAGCGCCAGCGACGAGATTCGGCCCGTCACCAGGCCAAAGTTTTGTGACTGAACGGCAGCCGGTCCAAGCGACTGCCAGCTTGTGCCTCCCTGCGTCTGCGGCTGAGGTCCGGCTGCGGCAAGGCTCATGCGCCGGCGAAGGTCTGCGGCCCCCGCACTGACTCGCGACCCGCTTCGTGTTAGGCCACGCTGGGCCATAAACCGCTCTGCCTCAACCACTCGTGGAGGCCTATTCAGCGGCCGCCGCGGCCCTGTTCCTGCGCCCACAACTGCGGTGGTCTTTTGCCCATCTGCGGTTGTCTCTTGTGCATCCGCGATTGTCTTTTGTGTATTGCCCGGCGCCACTGCCATCGCCGCCAACGCCAGCATTGCAAGCCACTTGCCGAGCCACCGGCCCCAGCCCGCTTGAACGCAGCCCCGGCGCACTCGCCGCAAGCAGAAACTCTTCTCCGCACCGCGGACAGCAGGTTCACCGTGAAGCCGACGAAATGTCAAAATGCGCACACGCGTCCTGAATAGGATTCCTGCGTCCCCTCTCTATCATGGGCATCGTCTGAGGGAGACTTGGTCGAAATCCTCTAACTTAAAACGTGTAAAACGCGCAGCTTCTGGGATTGAAATTGGTTAAATTATAGTCTAGAAATAGAAAGATTGCATGGTTAATGTCGAGATTTGGCCAACGCATCTCATTGACCGCACAGAGAAAAAGATCGGGTCATGCACCCTTGGCCTTGGTTCTCACCAACCTGCTCTTCTCACCCGCGGCCAGACGGCATTCGAATCCGCAGAACTCTCCCGGCCCAATTCATCTTCAAGGTTCCGTGTTATATCGCCAAGATATTTCAGAGTAAGGTTGTGCAGCAGAATGAAGATCCATGGCTCTCTACCAGCTTCCCCAGGCCCGACTAATGTAGTCGGCCATAGTCATCGACACCAGAACCAAAAACGTGAAAACTCCGGCAAAGACGATCAGTTTGGTCAGCTTCGAGCTGTATTTAACGTGCATGAAAAACAGCACCACCAGCATAGCCTTGCCGGTTGCGATGGCCAGCGCGATGATGGGATTCCAGAAGCCCAGTTCAACGAACGACGCCCACACCGTGAGCGCGGTACCAGCCAACAACGAGATAAGGATGGCCACGTAGACCCCAGGGCCAACGATGTGAAGCGCGTGTTCGTCGTGCTGGGTTTGCTCGCTCATACCGTGTCTCCTTTGATTGCGATGACTGCAAGCAGCCTTTCGCTGTCCACAGTGGCACTGTCTTCTATTGATGCCTGCTGATCAAATAGAGCAGCGCGAATAGATAGATCCAGATAATGTCTACAAAGTGCCAGTAAAGCCCAAAGTTCTCCACAAACGTAACGTGGCCCGAGGTGTAAGCTCCGCCTCTGGCTCGATAGATCATGTATCCCAGAATGCCGATGCCGATGATCATGTGCAGCGCGTGCATGCCGGTCATCAGGAAGTAAAGCGAGAAGTAGACCTCGGTGTGCCGCGCCATATCCACCGGTAACGGCTTATCGTGATACTCCTTGTATATCTCGGGATCGGAAGCCGGATCAACAAACGACTGAACACTGAAGTGGAAGCCGGGAACGTGATGCTTCTCAATCTTCTCCGTGTATTCGATGCTCTTGATCCCCAGGAACCCCAACCCAAGGATAAAAGTCAGAGTTAGACAGAGAACAAGCCCGTTCTTGCGCCGCGTCTCCGCGCACCATACGCCCATGGCCATGGTGAAGCTGGAGAGGATCAGAACCAGCGTGTTTAATGTGCCCCAAACAACATTCAACTGATGAGAGCCGGCGACAAAGGCCGGATAATACCAGTTACGGTAGATCAGATAGGCTGTGAACAGGCCACCGAAGAACATAACTTCGGTAAGCAGGAAAAGCCACATGGCAAAGCCGGCTGCGTCGGCCTGCTGCTGTGTGGTTTCGAAGTGATGGCGCAGATAACTGGTATGCTCATCATGAACAGCTTCTTCCGCGCCATGTGCAGTCGCTGTGTTATCCGGCACTGCTCACCTCCATTCCCTTTTCGGCCCGCTGCTGGTTCTCCAGCCATTCGTAGTCGTAGGCTTCATGATCCACGACCGGCATAACTGCGAAGTTCTCCGTTAGCGGCGGCGACTGCGTTTGCCACTCAAGGCCCGTCGCCTGCCAAGGGTTGTTGCCGGCAATCTCGCCGTACTTCAGCGACCACACCAGATAGAGCACCGGCAGCAGATATCCTACGCCCAGAATAGACGCGCCAGCCGTCGAGAAAACGTTCAGAACCTGAAACTCTGGAGGATAAGCGGCGTAGCGCCGCGGCATGCCCAGCGTGCCCAGGATAAACTGTGGAAAGAAGGTGAAGTTGAAGCCGATGAAGGTAACTAAAGCCGCCAGTTGCGATATCTTCTCTGGATACATACGGCCGCTGATCTTGGGCCACCAGAAATGGATGCCGGAGAGAAATGCCATCAACATTCCGCCCACCATGACGAAGTGGAAATGCGCCACGATGAAGTAAGTCTCCGTCAGGTGAATGTCGGTGCCAGAGGTGCCCAGGAAAACGCCGGTAAGTCCGCCGATGGTGAACAGACCCATGAATCCGAAAGCGTAGAGCATCGGCGTCTCAAAGGTAATGGACCCCTTGTAAAGCGTAAATGTCCAGTTAAATATCTTGATGGCCGAAGGCACGGCAACCAGCATGGTCAGCAGCGAGAAGATCAGCACCGAGTAGTTCGAAATGCCCATGATAAACATATGATGTGCCCAGACGAAAAGACCGAATACCGCGATGGCCACCGAGGAAAACGCCACCGCCGTGTAGCCGAAAACGCGCTTTCGGCTGAAGGTCGATATAACTTCCGAGATAACTCCCATTCCCGGCAGAATCATGATGTAAACCGCCGGATGGGAGTAAAACCAGAATAAGTGTTGAAACAGCAGCGGATCGCCTCCCTTGGCAGGGTCGAAGACCCCTATGCCCAGAGTCCGCTCCAGTGCCACCAGCACGATGGCGATTGCCACCACGGGCGTGGCCAGCACCATCAGCACACTGGCCGCGTAGTGGGACCACACAAACAGCGGCAGCCGAAACCAAGTCATGCCCGGCGCGCGCATCTTGTGGATGGTCACGATGAAGTTCAGACCGGTAAAGATGGAGCTGAATCCGGCCACGAAGACTGCCAGACCTGTAGTTAGCACGTTTGTATTTACATAATGAGTGGAGAGCGGCGTCGTGAAGGTCCAGCCCGTATCCACGCCGCCGGTCGTCATGGTGTAGATAGCCAGCAGGCCACCCGCCATGTAGAGATACCAACTCAGCAGGTTAATCCTTGGCAGCGCCAGGTCCTTGGCTCCGATCATCATCGGGATCAGAAAATTGCCTAGCGTGGCCGGCACCGACGGCACCAGAAAGAAGAAGACCATGATGACGCCGTGCATGGTGAACACCTTGTTATAGGTGTCGGTAGCCATCAGATCGGTCTGCGGCGTCAGCAGTTCCAGGCGGATCAGCCCAGCCAGCGCTCCGCCGATAAAGAAGAAAAAGGTGATCGAGGCCAAGTAAAGAAGCGCAATCCGCTTGTGGTCGCTCGTCAAAAGCCAACTCAGCAGACCGTTCTCCCTGGTGATGAAGTTATCCTTGGGAATCCTGGCCGTCGACTGATCGGGAAGACTGATAATGGTGTCGGTGCTCATGGCTTCTCCTTCCCTTTCGAGGCTGATCCATTGGCTGTGGGCGCTTGTGCAACCGGCGTCTTGGCCTCGCTCTCTGGTGGTAAATCGGTCGTGTTCAAAGTCTGCTGGATACGGTAATCGGAGTTGAGATTCTTGATGAATTCAACCAGCGCAATAACTCCCTCTTCGCTGACCTGTCCTTGATAGGTGGGCATGATAGGTGCATAACCTTGAGTTACATGCTGCGATGGGTTCAGGATCGCTTCGCGCAAGTACGCGTCGTCAGCGGTCACTGTGCCACCATTCGCAAGTGGCAACCTGGCGCCGTAGACTCCGGCAAGCGAAGGCCCGCGCGCGTCCGGCCGTGTGTTGTGGCAGGCCGCACAACTTAGGCTCGCGAAGAGTCGCTCGCCATTTTGCGCCAGTGAGGCGCCGCTCGTCGAGTTAGCCAGCCACTTTCTGTAATCCTCCGGCGTCAGCACCACCACATCGCCGATCATCTGCGAGTGATTGGTCCCGCAGTACTGCGTACAGAACAAGTGATAGGTTCCCGGCATGGTGGCCTCAAACCACACCGTCGTATAGCGGCCGGGAATCGCCTCGCGCTTCACGCGAAAAGCCGGAATCGAAAAACTATGAAAAACATCCTGCGAGATAAGAGTCAATTGGATGGGAATTCCGGTCGGAATGTGCAGTGCGTTGATCTCGTGCTGTCCGCCCGGATGCTCCACCTTCCACATCCACTGCTTGCCCACAACATAGACGTTCATCGCGTTGGCCGGCGGCGTGTAAATGCGAAAATAAATTAGCGAGCCCCAGACGAACATCACCAGGAACAGCCCCAGCGGGATGATTGTCCAGGTGGCCTCGAGCACCGTCGAACCCTCGATCTGTACTGCGACCGGATGGCGCTTTTTGCTGTAGAGGATGGAGAAGCTTGTCACCAGCAGAATCACAACAGTCAGTCCGATCAGGCTGACCAGAACCATAAAGAAGAAAAGTGCGTCCGTCTCGGGCGCAATCTTCGACGCCTCGGGCGGAAACAGCGCGAAGTTCGTCATCCATTTGACGAGAAACTGCCAGAGTACTGGGCTAATATGGTCCATTCCGTTATCCGTTCACCTTTGTTCCTGTTCCTGTCTGGCCGTCCTTCCGCGCGTCCTTGCGGAACATCGCCAGCATGAATCCACCTAGTGTGAAGACAGTTATCAACCCACCTAACTGAACAACTCGCGCAACGATCAAAGAGTGTTTGTTGGTCTGCGGATCGTAGTGGTAGCAGTAAGTCAGAATATTGTCAACCGGCGAGCCAATACGATTGGCCGAAGCCTCAACCAGCCCTAGCCGTAGATCCTTGGGCGAGTACTCAACGCCCATGTAGTATTGAGCCAACTTACCTTCGGGAGTTATGATCTCAATCGAGCTGGCGTGAGCAAACTGCGTGAGCTTGCCGTCGGGGCCGGGAATCTTAACATAGCCGAAACCAACCGCCTTGGTGAGGGCGTCGATATTCTCTTGAGTGCCGGTCATGAAGTGCCACCCAGCGGCCGTCTCCGGATGGCCGTAGCGTTTGAGATAGCCTCGCTTCTTGGCCTCAGCTAACTCCGTTCCCTCGGTGGGATCGATGCTTACTACGATCACGCTGAAGTCCTTGCCTGGAACGAAGCTCACCATCTGCAACGCGCTCGTCAGCCCGTTTAACTCCTCCGAGCAGAGCATCGGGCACTGGTAATAGACTAACGCCAGAATGGCCGGCCTCTTGCCGAAGTAACTTGCTAACTCGACCTGCTTTCCTTGGTCGTCGGTGAACGAAAGCGCAAGCGGCAGTTGCTCGTTCAGCCGCTGTGCAATTCCCACACTATTCAGAATCGCCGGCGGCTTGTCGCTCGCAGGCGCCATCTGCTTATCGCCATAACTGGAAACCTGTGCCAGCGCGGGAGGACAAAGTACAAGTGGACTCAGCCCAGCCATACAAAACGCGACCGCAGCTGCCGCGGCCGTCGCCATGCCTCGCCGGCTTCTCCGGATTACGCCCGCGCCTTGCATACCCCCCCTTGCCTCTTGCTACTCTCTCGCTGTTTGTCATTCTGAGCGAAGCGTAGCGGAGTCGAAGGACCTGCTTTTGCCTTTACTCCGCTAGGTGCCTAGTTCTCACTCTTTGAATCTCGGCAATCCCAAATCTCAATCCCGCTCGCTGTTCCGTATTCCTTACTGGTGCCGTCCAGCCTCGCCCTTCTGCGCCGCGACCTGATTCAGCTCATAGCCAGTGCGCGCAAAACCGTTGGTAAGTGGCACGGCCACGGTCGGTTTCTCGTCTCCGGTCATCAGCGGCGCCTGTTCCACCGGCTGCGCCACCGGCAATCCACGCTGCGCAATTAGTTCCATGGCGCGGTCGATGGGAATCCTCACCTTGCCTTGCGACGCATCGGCCCAACTGTAGTTATCCAACAACAAATCCTCGCGCGCATGCAGATCGGCCACATCCTGGTTGCCGTCGTCGGTTTGCAGGCGGGGCGTTGGGAATTGTTGAGTAAGGCCGGCCAGTTTGTTCTGTAACTCGGGGCTGGAAGGCATGTCGCCCAAAGGACGCACGTCCACTGTCTTCGTCCACTTATTCGGTGGCCCGTCTTCCTTGGCCATATGCGCGTTGATGGCCTTGCCGATGCCGTAGGCCAACAGTGCCGTCACCCCGGCAAAGAAGCAGAGCGCGAGCAGAAAGATCGCTACGCCGGAGACGCGAACATCGCTCTGTTCGTAACCCTTCGACGTGTCGGGTTGCTCACGTTTTTCCTGATCTTGCTCGTGGCTTGAATCGCTGGAGTTATGCGTGGACATGCTCCGCCTCCAATATCTCCGCAAGGTGCGGATCGTTGGTCTGCACCAGCGGCCGCGCCTTCAACTGTATGCAGAAGTAGGCCACCCAGAAGGCCACCATAGCTATCGGCATGGCGGCGTATTCCAGAATCCCCCAACTAAAATGCAGGTTGCGCGCGGCGTCTTTGAAGTTAGGCTCAATCAGCCAGAACAAATCAAACGCCCTTGCAAAGACCATCCACTGGCACACCCGCACCAGCCGCTTCTTGTTACGTTTCAGGTCGCGCGAAAGCAGCAGTGTGAATGGAATCAGCCAGTGAAAAAGAAAGTCCAGTGTAATGATCACGCCCCAGTGGCCGCGAATACGATCCAGATACCAGGGAATCTCTTCGGGTAAATTCCCCGACCAGATAATAAGAAACTGCCCGAAGGCAAGATAGATGTTCAGCATCACAAAGGCAAAGGTAAACTTGCCTAAGTCATGCTGCTCAGTCTGCCGCAGGATCGTATTGAATGGCTCAGCCTTCGAGAGCGATAGAACAACAATGATCGAAAGCGCTAACACTCCATACGCCTGCCCAACCAAAAACAGCAGACCGTAAACCGATGAGTACCATGTGGGATCGAGCGACATGACCCAATAAATGGCAGCGGCAGTCATGGTGAGGGCATACACGACGATGCCGGGGCCACTGATGTTTTCAAGTCGCTTGATCCACTCGGGCGTGGTGGCGGGAGAAGCAGCGTCCCGTTGAAGACCTAGAGAGTTGAGCCGCCATGTGTAGAATTCCCAGATAGCGAAGCATAGCAAGCCCACCCAGAAGAACGCACCTGGATTCAACATCGGATGCTTGAAGTGGATGGCATGCTCGATGGCTTGCAATTGGTCCGAGCTTATCAGACCGCGCTTCACGCCATCGTCGACCATCGCCGGACTTGCCCACAGGTACAACCGCTTCATGTATATGACCACAACAAGCCAATACAAAAAGACCAGCGGCAGCGTGCGACTCATCGCTTCCAGTGGCCGGCGCAGTAACAAGCCCCACTTACCACCCGAGCAGTACTGCAACATCAGCAATGCCAACCCACCTACCGAAAATCCAAAAGTCAGCATCAGCCCTAGCAGCCAACCGCGCAGCAAATGGTCGATCGAATGGTCGGCCACGGCCAATATAGCGGCAATGGCTGAGAAGACCACGCCGATAACTAGCGCGCGCGCCTTCCAGCCGTCTACAAAGGCCGGCGCGCCGAGATCGGCGGGGAGCGTTTTAGCGTCTTGTATCTCGTGAGCCATTCCGTAGGTCCTTACTTAGCGGCCGCTGCGGCCGGTTTACTTAAAGGAATCGTAATCTTCGTGTCAGCAGGACCGGTCGGAGCTAGCGCCGGGTTGCCCTGTCTCACATCGTTCGGAAGCGCCTGGACGGCCGTTGCAGGCAACGTCCAAGGTTCGGCAAATTCCGGGTGCCCGCTCTCGGCTGCAATCTCCTTCAGGCTTCTTATCTGCACGCCCTGAGGAACATCCTTCACTGTAGCCGCCTGGCTCAACTGCAATGCGCGGATATAAGCCGCCACCGCCCAACGATCCACGGGAGTTAGCTGCGCCGAGTAATCCGGCATAGCTCCGTAGCCATGAGTCATGACGTAAAAGTAGTGGGAAATTGGCTGTGACAGCCGCACCTGGTCGTGCAAATTGGCGGCCGGCTTGTAGCCCCGCTCCACAATCTCGCCCAGACCGTTACCCACCCGAGAGTGACATGGCGTGCAATAAATGTTGAACCGTTCCTGCCCCCGCTTCAGCACGTCGAGCGTCACCGGAAACGGCACCTCGTTCTTTTCTTCGCGATATCCGTCCGCAGCCTGAACGACGCCGGTATAGAAGTAGCTATCCTCGCGCAACTGGCCGCGGGCCACGGTGTTCGCCACTTGCGGACGCGCCCCGCGATGGTCGGCAAATAACTCCGAACCGCGCTGCGAGATGATCTTGGGCTGGTCCTGCATATCTTGCCGGCAGCCGGTAATGAGCACAAACGTAGTTATGACAAAGCCAGTGGCTATGCGGCCAATCGTATTGAGGCGGCTAACTTCCATTAGTACCCCACCTCCACCACCGAAACGGGCTGAAAGCTGTCTAAGTACTTCTTCGTTTCTGCCAAATCGAACTTAGGATCGAGCGCCTCCAGGCACAAAAAGAACTTATCCGTCGTCGCGCCATCGCGAAAGTTGGGCGCGTTGAATAGTGGATGATAGAGAGCCGGCAGTCCGTTCAGCGCCAGCATGCCAAATGCCGCCGACAATCCGGCAAACAAGATCGTCCACTCGTAAGCGGGCACGATAAAGGCCGGCCAGGAATAAAGCGGCCGTCCGGCGATATTCAATGGATACGCCAGCACCGAGATCCAAACCTCCAGCAAAAACATGGCTGCTAGCCCCATCAGTCCGCCTATCAGTGTGACTAGCGGCACCTTATTGCGATGGAAGCCAATGGCCTCAGCTGCTTCTTCCACCGGGTAGGGTGTATAGCAATCCATGCGCCGCCAGCCGTCTTTGCGCGCCTGCTGCGCGGCGCGGATCAGATCGCCCGGGGTATCGAATTCGGCCAGCAGACCGTAGATTCCTTCGCGTGCGGGCATTAGTCACCTGCCTTTGCTGCCGCCTTGGGCGTAATCTTCGCCTGTGGCAGCAAAATGCGAATCTCATTCATGGGAATCATTGGAAGGAAGCGCACAAACAGCAAGAACAACGTGGTAAATAGTCCCAGCGTACCAACAAAGGTCATGTAATCCCATTTGGTCGCGCGATAGGTTCCCCACGACGAGGGAAGAAAGTCGCGGTAGAGGCTGGTCACAATAATGACAAAGCGTTCAAACCACATGCCCGTGTTGACCACTATAGAGATGAAAAACATGAACGGAATGGAAATGCGCAGCTTGCGCGACCATAGTGTCGTAAGTGGAATCGCCAGGTTGCAAGTAATTAAAACCCAATAGGCCCAGCCCATCGGCCCGAACATGCGATTCCACATCATGAAGGCTTCCCAGTGCGAGGCCGAGTACCAGGCCATGAAAACTTCCATGCCATACCCATAGGCAACAATGAAGCCTGTGGTGAGCATCAGTTTGCCCATATTATCGATATGCCGCTCGGTCACCAGTCCTTCAAGGTGATAGAACTTACGCAGCGGAATCGCGAGCGTAAGCACCATGGCAAAGCCGGAGTAGATTGCGCCGGCAACGAAGTACGGCGGAAAGATCGTCGTATGCCAGCCCGGCAGCACAGCCACCGCAAAATCAAAACTGATAACCGTGTGCACCGAGAGCACCAACGGAGTAGCCAAGCCAGACAACAGCAGAACGGACGTCTCATAGCGCATCCAGTGGCGTACCGACCCGCGCCAGCCCATCGACATGATGCCGTAAAAATATTGCGCATACTTCGACTCCGCGCGGTCACGCATCGTCCCGAAGTCGGGAACCATACCGATATACCAGAAGACTACCGAGATAGTGGCGTAGGTCGAGACCGCGAAGACATCCCATAGCAGCGGCGAGCGAAATTGCGGCCACACAGTCATGGTGCTGGGATATGGCAGCATCCAGTAAGCCAGCCAGGGACGGCCAACATGAATGAGTGGGAACATGCCTGCGCAAACCACGGCAAAGATCGTCATGGCCTCGGCAAAGCGACTGATGGAGTTACGCCAGCTTTGTTTGAAGAGCAGAAGAATTGCAGAGATCAGCGTGCCCGCATGGCCGATGCCGATCCACCAGACAAAGTTGATAATCGCAAAGCCCCAAGCCACCGGCTGCGTAATAGCCCAGATTCCAACACCCTTGAGGAAGAGCCAGGTCACCGCGACCAGCAGCACGGTCGCTCCAGCGCCAGCTACGCCGAAGAGGGCAAACCAGCCCAAAGGTGTAGTGGGTGTGAGCACAATGCGCACGATCTTTTCAGTGACCGACTTGAAGGTCTGTCCCGGCGCAATGACGCGGTACTCTCCGGTCGCCGGATCTATCTTCTGGTCGTGTTTCACTTCGCTTGTCGCCATCACGCCTTCAACCCTTCGCCGGTCTATGCTCCACCGGCGCATCTTCGAGTTCGGAGTTCGGATTCAATACCGCAGCCACGTACTTGGTGCGCGGACGGGTATTCTGATCGGCAAGCACCTGGTAACTGCGCTCATCAGCTTGAAGTTTCGCAACCTTGCTCTGCTTGTCGTTGATGTTACCGAATGTGATGGCCGAAGCGGGGCACGCCTGCTGGCAGGCAGTTACAATTTCGCCGTCGCGAATGGGGCGATTCTCCTTGTCGGCTTCGATCTTCGCTGCCGAGATACGCTGAACGCAATAGCTGCACTTCTCCATCACGCCGCGCGAGCGTACCGTAACGTCAGGATTGCGCATGAGCTTCAGGCTCTCGGTCTCAAAATCCGAATAAAGCAGGAAGTTGAAGCGGCGCACTTTGTACGGGCAATTGTTCGAGCAGTATCGTGTACCCACGCAGCGGTTGTAAACCATTGCATTCAGCCCCTCGGGCGTGTGCACCGTCGCGCCAACAGGGCAAACCTGCTCGCATGGCGCGTTTTCGCAGTGTTGGCAGGCCATCGGCTGAAAGTGCGCCCTCGGCGCAGCCAGGTCACCCTCAAAGTAAGTGTCGATGCGCAGCCATTGCATATTGCGCCCGATCCTCACCTGTTGTTTGCCCACAACCGCGATGTTGTTCTCCGCATAACAGCTCACGATGCATGCATTGCAGCCCGTGCAACTGTTCATGTCGATCGACATGCCCCACGCGTTGTCTTTGTACTCCCAGTTAGGAAAGAGCGTGTTATCTTTGTCGGTTTTTGTGTAGGTTTCTCCTTCGCTGGCAAATCCCGGGTTGGCCTTGAATTCATCCAACGTCGCATAGCGTATGATGCCGCGCTCGTTGATCGCCTCGTCAGCCTCGAGCGAATTGTTATCGTGGCCCTCCGGTTGACCGAACCTCTTGCCACGATGATCCTGGAAGTGACTCTTAGTTACTGCGACACCCCACTTGCCTTCAACTTTCCTCATTGAGCCGACGGCGTAAAACAGGGAAGCCGCAGTCCGGATCAGATAAGCGTTGAAGCCAGCACCCGAACCAACACGCCCTGCAAATGAGCGCCCATAGCCTAAGTGAACAGTTACCGAGTTATCCGGGTGCCCCGGCGCAACAATCACAGGAGCATTTACTTTGCGTCCATCCACCGTCAGTTCGACAATGTCATCTTCTTCCAGCCCATACTTAGTTAGCGTGGCGCCTGAAACAATTGCCGCATTGTCCCAGCTAAGATTAGTGACCGGCTTCGGCAGCTCTTGCAGCCACCCCACATTCGACCACCGCCCGTCATAAATGTTTGGATCGGGACGGTAGATAATCTCCAACGCATCTCTTGACGAAGGTGCAGGAGCTGGCGAAGATATCATAGGCTGTCTCGTCGAAAATGTAACATCAGAGAGATCAGCTGTGCCCTCAATCCAACCCGCATGAAGCGCTTTGCGCCACCCGGTCTCGAAGTCACCCTTGATGGTGGACTTCCAAGTCTCGCGGACCGCCTCATACGGACTCAAACCCGGTTCATCCAAAAGCGCTTGAAAGAAATGATGCGCCGTTTTGCCGCCATATAACGGATCGATCATAGGCTGAACAACCGAGACTGTACCGTCATAGGCGCGCGCGTCCGACCACAACTCGAGAAAGTGCGCTGCCGGTATATGCCACTGCGCTTCGTGGCCCGTCTCGTCATAATGCGAGCCGAGGTGTGCGGTCGTCTTCGCCTTCTCGAATGCCGCTGCAAATTCAAGATCAGCAGGTGCAGAGTAAATAGGATTGGAATTGAGAATTATCAGCCAATCCACCTTGCCCGCATTCAGGTCCGCAACCAAAGCCTTCAGGTCACCGATCGATTCGAACGACCGAAGACTGCCTGGATCGGATCCCCAATGTGCCGTTTTGCCTAGATTGCCCAGCACCCCATTGATCGAATACGCAAGCTCAATGACCGACGGATCTTGATAGAGCCCCGGAATGACCACGCTTTTGCCCGCATGAGCCTTCAAGTCCTTGGCCAATACGGCCAAAAACTTTTTCTGCTCATCGCTCCATGCGTAACTCGGAGCTTCAACCCCACTAACTCCAACCGCCTTAGCCAGCTCGGCAACAAACGCCGGAATCTCACTCGCGCGCAGCCCTAGACGATGCTCTGCCTTCATTCCTGTAGTTGTCGGCGTACTCTCAACTGCATAAAGTCGATTCAGCTTCTCCGGCTCTTTGCGCCGCTCCGCATATTGGCGCACTAACTTATGAAATCCAGGAAACGCCGCGCCCGAAAGAAAATCCGCATCCAGGGAAACAATTACATCCGATTGCGAGAGGTCGTATTGAACGTTCAAACCGCGTTCGACCGTCGTCCCCGCAATCGCCGGGTCATACTGCACCAACTTGGCCTTCGGAAACGCCGCCTGCACCGCCTTCCATTGCCGTGCCAGCGTTGGCGAAGTAATCGTATCGCTGAGAAAATAGATCCCCGTCCCGTCCTTAGTCGAGATCACCTTGTTGCGAAATTCAACGGCAAACTCGGCCCATTCGCGGTTTTCGCCGCGATAAGTCACATGCTGTGAACGGTCCGGATCGTATAAGTCGAGAAGCGTCGCCTGCGTAAACGGGTCCGAGGAGCCCGAGTTATAAGAATGCTCGGGATTGCCGTCGATCTTGATTGGCCTATACTGATCGCTCTTGACTAACAGCGGCACCGCACCAGTTACAAACGGATGCGCTGTTGCGAAGTAATTCGGCTTACCGAGAATCAAATCTTCCGGCTGTTTGATATACGGGTAAATCGGCTCGTCGGGCTGCTTCGTGCAACCTGCTAACCCGGCCAGCGCCGCTGACGCACCCATAAATTTGAGGAACCCTCGCCTCGATACGTCATCGCCCCACTCATGCGGCGAGCCCGGAAACTCCCGCTCCACCGCCGCTTGAAACTCCGGCGTATTCGCCAGCTCGTCCACCGACCGCCAATAACGTTTTCCCTTCGCGCCCTTCAGCTGCCGGCGAATCTGGACCAGCGTCATCGGCGCGGAGGCGCTGCTGTCCGCGTTGACCGGGGCTGTCTCCATGTTGTTCGTACTCTCGTTCTTTTGTCCGCTCATCGGTGGCAGACCTCGCAGCTTGCTAACTCATTCGGGGTGCGAACCTTGTATTGATGAACCAGGAATTGGCCAAGCTGATCCTGGCTTGTGAACTTTTCCGTCTCGGATACATTGTGGCCTATAAGTGGAGCCATGCCCCGCACGTCCCGCAGTGGCATTTGCAAAGACGCAACTTCGACTCCGTTACCTGGGTCCGTTGTTGCGCAGCTCACACTCTGCGCCGTCGGCACGCCATCCTTTGGCTCACCCACCGTACACCACACCGGCCGATCCAGCGAGGGCTTCTCCCAAGCCATGTTATAAATCTCGCTCGTCGGCCGCAGGTTCTTCGACGGATTGCGATGACAATCCAAGCACCACTCCATCTGCAAGGTATTCTCGGCGTACATCAGCGGCATCTGGTCTACACGGCCATGGCAGGACGAACAACCAATACCCTTGTTCACGTGAATCTCATGATTGAAGTAGACGTAATCGGGAAGGTCATGCACCTTGGTCCAAACCAGCGATTCGCCCGTCGCCCAGCTCTGGCGTACTGGCTCCAGCAGTTGCGCATTGGTCCAAATCTGCGAGTGACAGTTGATGCAAGTCTTGGTTGGAGGGATCCCGGCGTAACTCGATTTCTCCACCGTAACGTGACAGTATTGGCATTGCAATCCCAATCCCTGCACGTGGTGCTTGTGACTGAAAGGCACTGGCTGGTCTGGCCGCTGCCCCTGTCGCGTTACCCAAGGCGAGCGCTGCAATTGGTCCAGCGTGACCCCCAGAGCGATCACGATCAGCCCGGTCAAAACCAGGCTCGCGCGAGCCAAGGCATTCGAGCTGCGGTCGAATATCTGCGCCATGCTTACTTTCCCTGCTCGGTTTACGTTTGTTGGATGTGCGCGCTGTGCTGGCGGTCACACAAGTTGTGTACAAAATTCATTCCCAGGCACAAACTACCGTTAAGGTGGGAACCCCCGAAAATCCAATATAGCAGCCGGAAACAGTTGTGCAAAATATCAGAAGCGTGAAAATATCCGTTTCGTCCCACTTTGTAATACATTGAAACAAAAGCCGTTTACTACGAATCCCTCACCAAGGGGGTAAGCCCTACGCCCTCCCTGGCGAAGTGTGCACCAGAGGCTCGTTTCTGCGAAACAAAACAGAATATCATTTTTGGACTATGCGAGTCTAAAATCAAAAATCTCCCTGCGCCAAATAAAATCGGATGGCCCAGATGGCCAATGCGCGACAGCAATGCCACCGCAGTCTCAACCGCACAAACCGAGAATCGCTCATCCTCCGCTATGAATCGAACCGCCGAGTGGCTGGCGCTTCGGATTCCACTCGATAGCATCGCCGAAGCCAGGGTTACTCTTGAAAGTTTTCGACAAGAATCTCTTTGCATATTCATTCGCTAATATGTAATTCTGACCGCAGGACCACAACCACATGGGATTCCTCAGTTATCTTTTCTACCCTTGGAGCTTAGTGCTCCAGGTAGTGGCTATTATCCACTACATCCGCCGCCGGCCGGAGATATATTGGATTTACATCATCGTCTTTCTCGGCCCCCTCGGCGCTTTGATCTATCTCATCGCGGTCGCGCTTCCTGACGTTGGACTGTTCTCCCAGACCTTCAGAGGCATCCCGCGCCGCAAGCGCATCGGCCAGCTTGAAGCCGTTATTTTAGACAATCCATCCGCGGAGAATTATGAAGAACTCGGCGACCTCTACATGCAGCAAGGCAACCCCGAGTTAGCGCGGGCCGCATTCGACAAGGCAATTGCCGCCCCTTTCAGTACTCTTGATTCCTTTTACCGGCGCGCTCTGTGTTCTATCCAGTTAGGAGATATTTCAGTCGCCGTGCCCGACCTGGAGCGAGTGGTTGCCAAAGAATCCGACTACGATTTCCATCGCGCCGCCGGGTTATTAGCCCACGCCTACGCCCAGACCGGACAAAAGGAGAGAGCCGAAGCTCTCTTCCGCGAGGCAATCAGCGCTTCGACGCTGTCGGAGACTTATTTGAATTTCGCAGATCTGCTGGCGTCGGATGGACGCACCGCAGAAGCCCGCCAATGGGCGCAAAAGGTCCTCGACAAGGAGCGGACGATGCCCGAATACCAGCGCCGTCGCGAGCGCAAATGGTTCCAAAGCGCACATCAAATGCTCAAGCGGCTGGCTACTTAGAATGTCCGGCTTTTGGCCCTGATCAATGCAAACACTGGAACCGTCCGCTCAAATCGCATAGGTAGATCGTCCCTCGCACAGATACAATGGAATGGGACTCTTTGTATGCTCCACGCGCTGCGATTCCTGGCTGCCGGCTTGCTGTTCGCCTGTGCGACAGCGCCCACGCCAGCTCTGACGCAGGCGTTTCGCAGCTCGAGCCGCCACACCCCGCCTGAGCCGCCGCAGGAGACCGGCTTCCTCAATCGCACTCTTGAGTTGCGTGGCGTGACTTACCGCTTCCAGGTCTATCTGCCCGAGACGTATCGGCGCGACGACCGCAAATCGTGGCCAGTGATTCTCTTCCTCCACGGGCGTGGAGAGCGTGGCTCTGAAGGCATGTGGCAAACGCAGATCGGGCTGCCCCAGGCCGTGCGCGATCACCCCGAGCGCTGGCCGTTCGTTATCGTGATGCCGCAGTGCCCGTTGCCCGCATATTGGACCGATCCTGAGATGCTCTCGATGGCCATGGCTGCTCTGGACCGCGAGACGCAGGAGTTCCATCTCGATCCCGAGCGTACTTATCTGACGGGCCTTTCGATGGGCGGCTATGGCGCATGGGAGTTGACGCGGCTCCATCCCCGGCGCTGGGCGGCGGTGGCCATCGCGGCTGGCGGCGTCTTCTGGAGTTATGCGCCTGAGCGTTGGCTACAGACCTCCACGCTCCCCGCCGAATACGCCCGCGCAATCGGCCGCACACCGCTCTGGCTCTTCCACGGCAGCGATGACACTATGGTGGTTCCGCGTCAGAGCGAGCTGATGTTTGAAGCTCTCAAAGTTTCCGGTGGTCGTGTGCGCCTGTGGGTCTACCAAGGGCTCAAACACGACTGCTGGACCCGGGCCTACAACGAGCCGGAGTTGCCCCGCTGGCTGCTTTCACATCACATCGAAACTCCACCAGCTCCGGAGTTGCCACCTTTTGCCGAGCGGCTGACGATTCCACTGCATCCGCCCGCGATCAAACTCGCCTCAGCCGTGCTCGACTCACTCGCCGGTGAGTATAGCGATGCCAGCGGTCGTATCACGGCAATCCTCTTCCGCCAGGGCGATCAGCTCTACGAAAAAACTCTGCAAGGCGAGATTGCCGAATTAGCCGCCGAGTCTCCGTCTGTCTTCTTTTATCCCAACGGATCGAGCCTCACCCGGCTCACCTTCGAGCGCGACGCCGAGGGCCGCGTAACCTTGGCTATCCTCCGCGACGACCGGCACGAGGAGCGATGGGAAAAGCGAATCTTCGCATCCGCACGTTAGTAATTCCCAGCCTCAGCCCAAAAATAGAGCTCAGACATTGAACTTGAGCGCCGCGTCGGCCCAGGCCACCGCCTCTGCATGGCAGCGCACCATCTGCTCGATCCGCAGGCCGCGGGAATCAGTGATCGCATCGCACGTCGCCCAATCCCCGTGCTCCTGACACACAATCCACTGCAACAGAATGGCCTCAGGGCTATCACAGCCTAACAAAACTTCGCGGGCCACCTCGCGCAGAGGCAGTAGCTGCACCAGATCCTCCACCGGAATCCGCAGCATCGCCGGGAATAAACTCACCATGCCAATTAGATATTGCTCGCTCGGATCGAGCTTGCAAATATGCGCCGCCAATTCGCAAAAACGCGCTCGCTGAAAGGCTATGCGGAGAACCTCTACCGGCTGTCCAACGTTGAATTCGCTGGCAATGGCCAGCATCGCGATCCGCCGGAACGTCGATTCGCCCACCAGCATCAGCGCCGACTGAATCGAGGTCACCTCCTGGCGCATGGCGTAGAGCGGCGAGTTCACCAGCCGCAGCAGCCGATAGGTAAGCGCGGCGTCGCACATTACCAGCTCACCCAACCGTTGCATATCCACAGGTTCGTTTTGAAGATTCTCCAGAATCTCCAGATGCACCAGCCGGTTGCCTGGAATCTTGCGGCTCTCCAGCGGCTCCGGCCGGCAGAAATAGTATCCCTGAAACAGGTCGAAACCTTCCCTGCAAGCCTGCCCGTATAGTTCCTGCGTCTCCACACTCTGCGCCACAAGGCAAGCAGAGGAGCCGTCCAGCCCACGCAGTAGAGTCCGGCGCTCTGCCGCGTCGACTTTAGCCATATCTACTTTGATGTAATCGGCCAGATCAGCCAGAGGTTTGGATTCCGGGCTTCCGGTGAAATCGCCCAACGCCAGCCGGTAACCCAATGCCTTCAATTTGCGGCAAGCCGACAGCAAGTTCGGCGTAGCTTCGGCGCTAGATGCGAGTTCCAGAACAGCCATCCTGGGCGTCAAAACCTGCACCCACTCCCCGGTCAGGGAGTCCTCGCTGCAATTCACAAACGCTGGAAATCCGTGCGCCAACTCCTCCAGCCCGAAGATAACCGTATTGTCGAGCATCGTGCGCGTAGCCAGATCGCTATCCGAGCGAACGATCGGCTTCCGCCCGTTCCAGAACAGTAACTCATAGCCATGCACTCTGCTGTGCAGGTCCAGTATCGGTTGGCGCGCAACAAAGCGAAGCTCGCCTGCCCGCTCCCGGACCGGACCGGCAACACTTGCCGACCTAGCGTGCGTCGCCATCGAGATGGTCTCCCATCCTGTTTATCGTTGCTTGCGCTTAAAACGTGAGCGGTTTTCCGCGCATGGGAAAACTTCCGGCAAGGATCAGCGCCAACTGCTTAAAATTGGCGCAAAGTTCCGCGATCTCAGCATCGCCCCGGCAAGCCGCGGAACCCAGTGTGCCTCGGATGCGTATTAGTTCTAGAACGGTTTCATTGAGGAGGCAGCCATGTATTGCAACGGATGTGGTCAGGCTTTAGCGCCAGGGCAAGGCATTTGCTCACAGTGTCACCGCCCTGCTGTGCCTGCAGTTCCCGCCATCCCCGGCCTCGAGTTTCAACTCCAGAACTTTGCGGGCAAGGTGAGAACCCTTGGCATTGTCTGGTTCATTTATGCCGGCTTCTATCTGTTTCGCGGAGTCGCCAAGCTGACCTTCGCCAAAGCATTTTTCTTCGGCGACTTCGGTCCCTGGTCGCACGGGCCGTGGGCTCACGGTCCCTTGCCCCCGGAGTTCTTCGCAGGAATACTGGGTTTTAGCTGGGCGATCCTCATAATAAAAACCGGGCTTGCGCTGGTAGCTGCTTGGGGCTTGACGGAACACGCGCCATGGGCTCGCATCGTAGCCATCGTGGCAGCTTTCGTCTTTCTGATCAGCATTCCCTTCGGAACCGCGATGGGTATCTGGACCCTGGTCATGCTGCTCGGCTACCGCAACGCCACGCTCTACGACCAGTTATAAGCCACCCTTTAAAGAGGCAGCCACTCAAAGGGAAACAGCTTACCCGCCTCCGCTGGGTCCAGTTTCACGCCGCCCAGTTCCGCCGCATGCGCCAACACAGGGTCGCGCCCAGCGGCCAGATCGGCTCCGGTGGGCAGCAGCAGCTCGTCCGGCACAACGCCAACCTTCTCCAGACTCTGGCCATCGCTCATGATAAGGTTGGCATCGGTCACGCTGAAGCCGTAAAAAATGCGCGTGTCGACTCCCTGCGATTCTCTGTAGTATTTTGCTTCCATTACTGCTCCAGCCGTCTTGTCTCCAATCACCGTACCTCGGTGCTCGAGTTGCACGACGCGAGCCAGCAGTTCAGAAGCAGAGGCGGAACCGGCATCGACCAGAACAATCAGCTTCCCGCTGAACGCATCGTCGAAGTGCTTTGCGAGCATTGGCTTTTTGTCTTTTTTGCCGACACGGTCGCCGATCTTGACGTCATGGTCGAACAAGAATCCCACCATCGACTTCAGAGTATCGACCGCACCGCCGCTGTTGCCGCGCAAATCCAAGATGAGCGTCTTGTGCTTTCGTGAGATGCCGATGAACCTTTCGACATCAGAAGTATCGAGGTTGAATTGCGGCAACCTCCAAATAGCGACATCCCCTCTTTCTATAATCTGCGAGCGCGTCACATGGTCTTCATCCTCCGACCGCCGCACCAAATCGTAGTAATCCGCTCCCTGAGTCAGGTCCATGACAGCCTTGCCCGGTTTGACCAGCGCATTCACGACGGCCTGCCGCTGCTCGCCGGTCGGAGACTGCAGGTCGAGTTGCTCCGCCATCGGTGGCGCAAGAATATTGAAGAAGTACCGCACATCATGGTAATCGCTACGATTCACATTGAAGCCGTTCAGCTTGACCACCTCGTCGCCAACGCGCAGTTTCTCTTCGGCGTCGGTCTTGGGACGAACATGGGTAATGAAGCAGGCATCGCCGATCAAGGCGAAGCGATATCCAGGATCGATCAGAGTGGTCCGCATCGGGGGCGCGAAATAGGTGTGCGAATCCTTGAGTCCGCTCAGAAAAGCAGCAACAATCCTGAACCCGTCGCCCATGTTGTGGGCCGTGCCGATCCTGGCGGAATATTGCCGATAACGGGCGTCCCAATCCAAGCCTTGCAGTGTTGGATCGTAGTAGTACTTCTTTACATCGCTATAGGCGTCGCGCAACATACCGGTGACTTGAGCCTGTTCGTTCTTGCTCAACGTAGTCGGTTGCTGCCCCCGGCAAACTGCGAGCGTAAAAAGAACGCAAATCAACAAGCCAGCAGCGGTAAAAACTTCACGCGTGCGCCGCATGTCTAAAATTCCTTCCCTAATCCTTGTCTTGATTGATGATCGCGTCGAGTCTAGCTCAGCAAGAGTTAGGCCGTCAACTCTTGCAGCTTCCGGTTCCCTAGCTAGTCTGCTACTGGACCTGGTCTTAGTCTGCTATCGGACCGGTGGAATCGCCTGCCATGCATTGTCCCTTGTCAGTCCAAGAAAAGCTAGATACAACAACTAGAAACTGTCATCGCGCAGTACAAGCGGTACAATCGACACCATGAGTTTTCCTCAAACCCGGATGCGCCGTCTCAGGCGCACCGAATCCCTGCGGGCTCTGGTGCGCGAGACCGCCGTCACCCCCGGCAACCTGATCTATCCCCTCTTTCTATGTCCCGGTGAAAGCGTGCGCCGCCCGATCGGCTCCATGCCCGGCGTCTTCCAACTCTCCATCGATGAAGCAGTCCGCGAAGCCGAAGGTGCCGCGCGACTCGGCCTCGGTGGTCTGCTGTTCTTCGGCCTGCCTGAAGCCAAAGACGAGCAAGGCTCCGGCGCATGGGATGACGACGGCATCGTGCAGCAGGGCTTGCGCGCGATCAAAGAATCGCCGGCGTCTAAGACGCTGGTCCTTATCGCCGACGTCTGTCTCTGCGAATACACCAGCCACGGCCATTGCGGCGTAGTCGTCGAGACTCGCGATGGCTTTGAAGTCGAGAACGATTCCTCGCTCGATCTCCTCGTACACGCCGCCGTCAGCCTGGCCCGCGCCGGAGCCGACATCGTTGCCCCCAGCGACATGATGGACGGCCGCGTCGCCGCCATTCGCCACGCCCTCGACGACGAAGGCTTTGCGCAAACGCCCATCCTCAGTTACGCCTCTAAGTTCGCCTCAGCCTTCTACGGACCTTTCCGCGAGGCCGCCGACTCCGCTCCTCAGTTCGGCGACCGCAAAACTTACCAAATGGATGGCGCCAACCTTCGCGAGGCTCTGTGCGAAATCGAGCTCGACATCGAAGAAGGCGCCGACATGATCCTGATGAAGCCCGCCATGCCCTATCTCGACGTAATCCGCGCCGCCCGCGAGCAAGTAGATGTGCCCATCGGCGCCTATCAGGTCTCCGGCGAGTACTCCATGCTCCAAGCCGCCTTCGAGAAAGGTTGGCTCGACCATGATCGCGCCATCCTCGAATCGCTGGTCAGCATCCGCCGCGCCGGTGCAGGCTTCATCGTCACCTACTTCGCAAAAGAAGCCGCCAAGCTGCTCGCCTGAGCGCGAACTCCACTCCAAGTGTGAGAACTGGGTGCCCCACCATCGCCGCGCTCTCGTTTTTGCGGCTAGGGTGGGATACCAGCCCCCATCGCCACAGTTTGCCGAAAATTACCCTCCGTTGCCGTACGCTGGTAGATAGAAGAAATGAACACGCCCTCATCGGTCCAATCTGTCATCCGTCTCCCCCAGTCTGTACCCCTTGAGGGTACCCCTCCCCCTCCTATTTGCTGTGGAACTGTGAAACTGTGGACTCTGATTGGCCAAACGCCGCCCTGCTATCATCGGCCCGCAAGCGGCATCGCCGCCGGGTTATACTCGCTGCCAGGGTTAAGCAATGGATTTCTCCACGCTCTATTCTTCAAGCCTTCTGCAAAACGCAGCCGGACTAACCGTACTTCTCGCGCTCTTCGGATACTTGGCCACATTCATGAGCGCCCAGGTGCTGGCCCGCCGCAGGGACAAGCTGGAGCTTGTAAACAGGCGTCTCAACGAGTTCTATGGGCCACTCTATGTCGCCTCTCAAGCCGGCAACATCGCCTATCGGTCTTTGCTAAAAAAGCAAGGAAAGACGCAAAGCTTTCCCATTCTCGATAGCGAGATGAAGGAGTGGATGCTGTGGATGACCACAATCTTCATGCCCCTCAACGACGTGCGCGAAAAGATCATTATCGAGAAGGCTTATCTCGTCGTCGAGGAGCAGATGCCGCATTGCCTGCTAGACTTTGTAACTCACGTGGTGGGTTATAAGGCGGTGCTGGCCAAGTGGGCTGACGGCGACTACTCCGAGCGCCGCTCGACCATCGGCTGGCCCCCGGAGTTCGACATCTATGTGGAACGCTCCTATGCCGCCTTAAAAGCCAACCAGACCCAGCTGCTGCATAGCTTCCCCTGGCGAATCTATCAACGGATTTTCCATAGCAAACAAAAGTAGCCTCGCGCTCCACCTTCGCAGCTTTGCAAAAAAATCGGGACGCCCGTCTTCTGCCCCATTCAGCAAAAGACGGGCGTCCCGAGCGGAGAAGAATGGAGGTTGCGGCTTACTACTGCTTAAGTCCAACGCCGTACCAATAGCTATACATGCCGGTTGTGTCGTTCCAGGGCAGATTGACGCTGAACTTTGAAAAGACCACCGAGTTGCCCACGAACGTAACAAACACATCATGCTCATAAGTAGAGGTCACCGCGTGGAATGTGAACATTCCATAGCAGGGATCGGTCAATTGTCCCGCACTGCCATACAAGTTGCTCGAATTGGCCACGGGAGTCAGCGCCGCATTGATGAGCGTATTGTTTTGCGAATCCGTAACCGTAATGTTACCTGCAGCAGTGATCACAACCGTCGCCTGACCGGTTGAAGGCGTGCCCGTCTCCGTGCTTCCTGAGTTATTGGCGTTGGCCTTCTCGTAGTAGATGCCGCTGTATGTCCCGGCCACCGACGGATCAAAGTCCGGTTTCGCAGCCTTTTGCAGGCCGATGATCGAACCGTTGCCCGTGTCCACGATGAAAAAGCCGCCTGCCGTGCCAAAGATGGTGTCATTGCCGCCTCCGCCGTCCGGCCCGGAGATGTAGGTACCGGTAGCTGCCTCAATCATCCCGCTGAAGTCCAGCGCGCTACCCTGGAAGGCGCTGCCGGTATCTGCAGTATTGAGATTTCCGTAGGGCCAGTAAGTAGTGGTCTGCGCCGTGGTCGCTCCAATAGTCACCGAACCGATTGAAAGGCCGCCAAACGAGGTGCGGAAGTTGATGTAGTTGTAGCTGTTGTTTGCAAAGGTGCTCAAAGTGATCGGACCGCTCTCGACCGCCGTAATCAAAGCCGGCGTGTTTTTGTCCGGCCCCGCATTTGCCGCTTCAATGACCAGCGCATAGCCCGGCACTTCGTAGGCCGCGATCAGGTTTCCGTTAGGGTCATTGATCGCATAGCTGCCGTTCGCGTTCACGGTATAGGGAACCGTCCCGGTTTCACCGTTAGTCAGATTCGTATAGGTGATAGTTAGGGCTGTGGTGTTGATGGTGATGGTCAGAAAATCGCCCACCGAGGCGGTGCCGTTATAAGTGTGTGTGACCACGGCAGGGGTGGGACTAACCGAGGTTGTAAACCGGTTTCCGCAACCGGAAAATCCAGCCATAATCAACAGAGTACATGCCAGGCGAAGATGCATATCATCCTCCAGCGGAGCACCACCTCTGTGCCCACCTTTCCGCTATCGGCGAATGCCCACAACGCTTGATCGGAAAGTGAATAACAAATTAGTCTTTCGTAATGTTATTCCGCGATTTCCCTCTGGACAATTGAGAAAGAATAACTTATCAAGACAACAAAGCCCCGGTTCCAGCCGGGGCTTTGCGTTTCTCTTCTCATGCATGTGAAACTAACCGCGACAAGTCTAGTATCGGTAATTCTCCGCCTTGTAAGGTCCTTCAACCGCGACGCCCAGATAGTCCGCTTGCTTCGGAGTCAGAGTCGTCAGCTTCACGCCGATCTTCTCCAGATGCAGCCGCGCAACCTCTTCGTCCAGCCGCTTGGGCAACACATAGACCCCAACCTTGTAACTCTCCCGCTTCTCCCATAGATCGAGTTGCGCTAGCGTCTGATTGGCAAAGCTGTTGCTCATAACAAAGCTGGGATGGCCCGTCGCGCAGCCCAGATTCACCAGCCGCCCTTCGGCCAACACAAAAATGCTGTTGCCACCGGGGAAGGTGTACTGATCCACCTGCGGCTTGATATTGAGTTTGGTTACTCCCGGCTCTACATTCAACCGGTCCATTTGAATCTCGTTATCGAAGTGTCCGATGTTACAGACGATGGCCTGGTCTTTCATCTGCTTCATGTGTTCGAGGGTGATAATGTCAACGTTGCCGGTGCAAGTTACATAGATATCTCCACGTCCCAGCGTCTCTTCAATGGTCGTGACCTCGAAGCCTTCCATCGCCGCCTGCAACGCGTTGATGGGGTCGACTTCCGTCACGATAACTCGTGCGCCCATGCCACGCAGCGAGTGGCTCGATCCCTTGCCCACATCGCCGTAGCCGCAGATAACTGCGACCTTGCCCGCGACCATAACATCGGTGGCGCGCTTGATACCATCAGCCAGCGACTCTCGGCAACCGTATAAGTTATCGAACTTAGACTTGGTCACCGAGTCGTTCACATTGATGGCCGGCACCAGCAGCTTACCTTGTTCCATCATCTTGTACAGCCGATGCACGCCTGTTGTGGTCTCCTCTGAAACACCGCGCCACTCTTTGGCAACCTTGTGCCAGTGTTGCGAGTCTTCGGCATGAACCTTCTTCAACAAATCCTTGATCACCTGCTCTTCGTGGTTCGACGCCGGCCCATGAACCCACCGGTCGCCCTCTTCCAACTCATAGCCCTTGTGAATAAGCAGAGTCGCATCGCCGCCGTCGTCCACGATCAGTTGCGGCCCCTTGCCGCCCTTGTGGTTGAGCGCAGCCCAAGTGCAATCCCAGTAATCTTCCAACGACTCGCCCTTCCATGCAAAGACCGGAACTCCGCTGGCAGCAATGGCCGCTGCGGCATGATCCTGCGTGGAAAAAATGTTGCAGCTTGCCCAGCGCACCTCCGCGCCCAGGCTAACCAGCGTCTCAATCAGTACAGCCGTTTGAATAGTCATGTGCAACGAGCCGGTGATGCGCACGCCGGCCAGCGGTTTCGCAGTTGAATACTTGTTGCGGATCGACACCAACCCCGGCATCTCTTGCTCGGCAATGATGATTTCCTTGCGTCCCCAATCGGCTAACGAAAGATCGGCGACCTTGTAATCTACTGCGGCGGTTTCCAGTGTTGAAGTTGCCATAAGCTCCTCGAATTCGCCCGCCACCCTGTCGGCCACGGGCACTAAAATCGTATACTTTCTACTGCGCTAGGATACCATCGATAGGTAGCGCTAAAGATGAACACCAAGATCGTTTTTTCGGGCAAGCGGGTGGAAGCAGAATCTTCGGCAAAAACGACGCGCCTCCCGCGCGCGCGCCGGAACGCCATTCTGAAGGCACTAGCCGATCCGCGACGGTTCGAATTGCTGGAACGTATCGCCAAAGCCGCATGTCCAATGGGATGCGCGTCGGCATTGAGGACCCTCGCCATTTCTCCGGCAACGCTTTCGCATCATGTAAAGGAACTCGAAGCCGCCGGTTTGGTGCATGTCGAGCGCGAAGGAAAATTTATATACATGACGCTGCGGACCGAAGTCTGGACGGCATTCCTCTCCAGTCTCGACGCCGTCGCGCCAACCCCTTGCCCAGACCGTTGATCTCACCTCCAAAGATTTCCACAATCGTCCTGAATCCAAATTCCATGCTGCCCCATCAATTCGACAGTTATAGAAATGTCGAAGTGAAAACGTTTCGGTTCAGGAGTGGATCAATGGGCAGTCTTCAAGGAAAAGTGGCGCTGGTCACCGGCGCGTCCAAGGGTATCGGCGCGGGTATTGCGCGTGAATTGGCGGCGCGCGGCGCTGCCGTTGCAGTCAACTACTCCGGCAGCAAGGCCGCCGCAGAAAAAGTGGTCGCTGAAATCAAGGCCGACGGCGGCAAGGCTATCCCCGTTCAGGCGAACCTAAGCAACCCGGATTCCATCGGGCCGCTGGTCGAGACAGTGGCGCGCGAACTCGGCCCTATCAGCATCTTGGTCAACAACGCCGGCGTCTACGAATTCGGCCCTATCGAAGCCGTCACCACCGAGCAGTTCCATAAGCAATTCAACTTGAACGTCCTTGGGTTGCTGCTCACCACACAGGCCGCATTACGCCATTTTGATCCCCAAGGTGGAAGCATCATCAACATCGGATCCGTCGCCGCCGCAGGACTTCCCGCCGCCTCAGTCTATAGCGCTACCAAGGGCGCGGTCGATTCCGTTACCCTCGCTCTTTCGAAAGAACTCGGGCCCAAAAAGATTCGTGTGAACTCGCTGAACCCCGGCATGGTCGAAACGGAAGGCGTTCGTGCGGCCGGATTCATTGGCACCGATTTCCAGAAAAAAACTGAAGCGGAAACCCCGCTCGGACGCATCGGTCAACCGAACGACATAGCCACCGTGGCCGCCTTCCTGGCCTCGGACGATTCGGCTTGGCTAAGCGGACAAACTATCCAAGCATCGGGCGGAGCTCGACTATAATTTGCGCCTGATGTAACTAACCGATTATGGCTGCTCTATAGTTGCTGTACCCAAAGCTTCGTGCCCCGTGTATGACAGCGTCGGCTTCTGTCAAGCGCATTTTCAATTCGCGCGCAGACTTTTCCTCTGGTGGTCGGGGCGGTGTCAAGGGCGCCGTTGTTTGGCGTTCATCTTGACCCTTGACATCGCCCCGGCCATTTCGACAATGGCGCAAGGAACGAATCGAAGAAGGTTCTTTTCCGAGATTCGTTCCACCACTGGAAAAGACCATCTTGCATCGCTCAACGACCCAAGCTCGCGTGTTGAACCAATCATTCTCGATGGACATCAGGTTCCATCAACCATGTATTCGGGTCGGACTTACCCCATGATTTCCTGGCCAAACTCTCCCCTCGCGGGAAGAGTCGAGGCGTCCAATCATTCAATCGGCCGCGTGCTGCGACCACCGGGGCACTCGGACTGCCTCGCATGAGAACCGCGCTCCCGGACGTGCTGATAATCTTCCCCGGAGCGCAACATCCAATACAACCGCACCGCCAGCTTGTAGGCCATCGCCACTTTGGCCACGCCGTGATGCTTGGTCATCGACAGGCGAAGATACTGCCGATGCCAGCTCGGATCGTACCTCTGCGCCGTGCTCGCCGCCTCCACCAGCAGCCAGCGCAACAGCGTGTTGCCCTGCTTGCTGATGTGTCCCAGACGGCGCTTGTCGGAGCTGGAATCCTCAGACGGAATC
>Ga0187847_10000346_pt1 | contig 54216 bp, 37 predicted proteins | sample June2016WEW_4_10_FD_132458 | JGI IMG/M metagenome (GOLD analysis project Ga0187847, IMG submission 132458) | Peatland microbial communities from SPRUCE experiment site at the Marcell Experimental Forest, Minnesota, USA - June2016WEW_4_10 | ecosystem: Environmental > Terrestrial > Soil >...
TGTTACTCACCCGGTCGCCACTATACTCATGGATTGCTCCACTTTCCCGTTCGACTTGCATGTGTTAGGCACGCCGCCAGCGTTGATTCTGAGCCAGGATCAAACTCTCATTTGAAACCTGAGCCGGTCTGGGTAGACCAGCAACTCCCCGCCTGCTGAGGCAGGAAGTCCATCTTGTGAGTACGTTCAGACTTGAGCCCGAACATTTGTTTCTCACGACTGGCACGTTCAACCTTTTGTCAAAGACCGATCCGCTTCCCGCCTGAGCGGTGCGCCTTCAGTCCGCCGCGACCCCTTTTTAGGGATCTAGGCGTCCTCGAAACTTGTTTAACGAAACTCGATTAAACTACGCGCTTTGCGCGGTCGCTGTCAACCCTCTGAAATCACAGGATTTTCACCAGATTTCAACAGTGCTCTTGAGCTTCTATCCCAGAATTGCTCTGCAGCAAACCGGGAGAACTCGTTTTACAGCGCACCCGAAAACGCTCCTCCGCTCGGCTACCTTAGATCCAGCGCACGCCGAAGCGGAAGACATTCAAAAATTAAAGATCGCTTGGAGGCTCTGCTTTTCGCGGAAACCCTTCAGGAAACTCTGTCCCGAATGCGAACCCAGGAAACGGGTCGACTTGGAGGCTTTACTGAATTTGATGCCGCGAGCGCCCTCGAAGATTCAGGAGGCAACTCAGACACTTGTTCACTTGTCCTCGACTGGTTTGTTATACCAAAGTGACAGGCGTTGCGCAAGGGGAGAATAAAAAAAATTAATTGCCTGGATTTGGCGGACCGCTAACGGTCAGCTCATGGCCGGCTAAAGCCTCGTCGGCAGGGGCCTATAATGCTAGCATCGGTCGATGATTTCTGTAGTCCAACTCGAAGCCCTTGATTACGACGAGGGATTGCGTTTGCAGAATCGATTGCTGGATCTGCGTAAGGCTGGGGAGATTGGCGATGTGCTGTTGCTCCTTGAACACACACCGGTCATCACCCTCGGACGCAACGCGAAGGCCGGCCATGTGCTGGCTTCGACCGAGGCGCTCGCGGCTCGCGGGGTCGCAGTGTTTGAATGCGACCGCGGTGGCGACGTTACGTTTCACGGGCCGGGGCAACTGGTCGGGTATCCGATTCTCGATCTGCGGGCATATGACCGGCCCCCGCAAGCAGATCCAGGCTCTCCGCTGAACCCTTCGCGAAAAACGCTCGGGGTGGTCGATTATATTCGACGTTTGGAGGAAGTCCTGATCCGGAGCTGCAGCGACTTTGGAATTGGAACCAAGCGGATCGCGGGGCTCACCGGGGTATGGACCGACCCTGAGGACACCGAGCTCGATCGCGGGACCGGCGCCGCTGACGGTCGCCGCGAGCGCAAGATCGCGGCAATTGGCGTGCACGTTTCACGCTCGGTGACTTCACACGGCTTCGCGTTGAACGTAAATACGGACCTCGATTACTTCCGTCTGATTGTGCCCTGCGGAATCGCCGCGAAGCCGGTGACCTCCATGCAGCAAGAGCTGCAGCGAGAACTCGACTTGAATCGGGTAGCGCAATCGGTGTCGCGAAACTTCGGGAGCATGTTCGGGAGTCAGATGCTATGGGTAGAGAACCTGGATGCGCTTCTTCGGCCGCGCGTCGGGATTCCGATGCGCGCTCCCGCGGAGTTGCGAAGAGTTCGCGGTGAGGATGAGTTGTTTCTCGCCTGACCCCACCGCTTTTGAACGCCGGCGATCGCGGAAAGGCGCGGGCTCGTTCCTGGTGATAGCATATTTCGCGGACCGATCATGGCGACCGACCAGGTAAAGAAAAAAACCCGGCGAGGGGTCGCCGCGAGCGCAGCACCGGATCGCGATCGGCGCAGCTATACCATCCACGACTATCGTCTGGAGAAGCCCAGTTTCACTCTGCGCCAGGTTCGCGTCGGTGAACAGGTTCGCTATGAAGTCGAAAGCGGCGATCTGCTCGCTCCCCCGCCCGCAATTCGCGAGTCCAAATACTTGGGCCGCGCGCAGTGCGTAGAAATCTATCGCTGGATGCTGCTCAACCGTCGTATGGAAGCGGCGCTCGAAAACCTTTACAAACAGGGGCAGGTGGTGGGCGGAGTCTACTTCGGACTTGGTCAGGAAGCCTGCTCCTGCGCCTCGGCTTACGCTCTCGGTAAGGATGAGTGGCTGGGGCCGATGATCCGCAATCAGGGAGCGTTGCTGGTGCGGGGCTTTTCCCCGGCGGACATCATGATGCAGTACATGGCAAAGGCCGGATCCCCGACTCACGGACGCGATGCTTCTTCCCATTTCGGAGATATCGAAAAGCGCAACGTCGTAGCCCCCATTTCCACCCTGGGCGATTTGATTCCGGTGCTGGCGGGTGTGGCGCTGGGGGCTCGTCTTCAGGGCCGGCAGATCGCATGCATGACGTATATCGGCGATGGCGGGCAATCGACCGGTGTCACCTATGAGGGGCTGAATTTCGCTGCCGTGCAGAATCTTGGCCTGGTGCTGATCGTCGAAAATAATCTTTGGGGATACTCGACGCCTGCCGACATGCAGTTTCGTGTCCACGATCTTGCCGAGCGCGCGATTGCCTACGGTGTTCCCGGCGTGATTGTCGACGGCACCGACGCCTGCCAGGTTTATGACGCCTGTCACGAAGCCTGCGAGCGCGCCCGCCGCGGGCAAGGCCCGACTCTGATCGAGGCAAAAATGATGCGCATGAAGGGACACGCGATTCATGACGCCGCCGAATACGTTCCGAAACCGCTGTTCGAATATTGGAAGCGTCGCGACCCCATTGCGCGGCTCGAAGATTATCTGCTGCACCAGAAGCAATGGCTTACCGAAGCACAAAACCAAGAACTGGTTCGGGAAGTCGAACAACAACTCGAATCGGATCGCCAGCTTGCGGTAGATTCTCCGCTGCCGACACCGGAATCGGCCGCCGGGGGAGTCTATTGCGAATCCGGTTGCCACGAGATTAAACCCCGATACGCGATGCCTAAGCCGGCACCAGGAGCCAGTTCCTCGGGGGCGAAGCGTTCCGATTCCGCCGTGCATCTGAGATAGATGTCGCCTTACATTTTCCGCGCCGAGCAATTGGTCGCGCGGCCGCTTCCCGAAGTGTTCGAATTCTTTTCCCGGGCGGAGAACCTGCAAAGAGCTCACTCCCGATTGGCTCCACTTTCGCATCCGGAGTGTGCATCCCGCACCTGTGCGGAAAGGAACTTTGATCAGTATGCGCTGCGCTGGAGACTCTTTCCGATCCACTGGACCACCGAAATCGTGGAATGACAGCCGCCCCATCGTTTCGTCGATTTGCAGGTCAGGGGTCCCTACCGGTTGTGGCACCATGAACATCGGTTTCTTGCCGAAGGAAACGGCACGCGCATCGCCGATGAGGTGCAGTACCTTTTGCCCTTGGGTGTTCGCGGCTCCATTGCCCATGCGCTAAGAGTCAGAAAAGATGTGGAAGCGATTTTCGCTCACCGGGCGGCGGTCGTGAACCGTCTGTTTGCGTAGCAGGGGCAGCGCTCGGTCCGCTGGACCCCGGCGGGCGGCGGTGGAATGGAGGACATCGCAACCCCTTCATTTCCGGTTATTTTTCTTGCGGTAGTCCTCCATCGCTGCCTGAATGCGCTGCATCGTTGGCTCCAGTTGCTGGGGATCGCGAATACAACTCATAAAAACTGCCTTCGGATCAAAATCTCCTTGATGCATGCCGGCGAAATAGTGGTAATCGGCGGGGAGCGGCGGCCCGCCGGGCTGCCCTGCTCCGGGAATCATCGCGGGCAGGCGGATCGCATACATACTGCCACCGCCGAGAACCTGGTGCGGATAGCGCAACAGCCAGGTGCAGTTTCCGGACTCCTCAATAAAGTTGGCGGAGACCACCGCCCATTGCCCGCCATCGTAAGCTGCCGGTCGCTGGCAGTCCCACTCCCGCGCTTGGGGAACATATGGTGCCGACTCTGACACTGCATAAGTCTCGAGCAGAACCTGCTTCAGCCCGTGCCCGACGACGAAACTCTCCACTTCGGGAAGATCCTGGTTCCAATCGAGATTTGAGTCGTTGACCAGGGCGTAGCCGGGTCGTCCCATGCGGAGAATGTTAAGGTAGGGGAAATAGTTCGGATAGGCGCGAATTGCGGTAGCAACCGAGGCGAGCGCGAGCGCAAACGTAAGCCAGCTTCCGATGCCGGCGGCTCGCGGGCTCGAATCGCGCAGCAACCACAGAGCGCGCGGCAGGGGAGCAAGCAGCAGGATAATCAAGGCAAGTGCCACGGTGAAGTGGCGAATGCTGAGGTCCAACCGCTGGAGCATGCAGGCAGCGACGAAAACCATCAGAGAAACCCAGAGGCTCCGCCAGCGCATTTCCATGCCAACCTCGATGGCAGATTGCTCCGGGCAACGGCGTTGGAGCAGCAGGGCCATGGCGGCGGCGAGAACCAGCAGCAAGAGGAACGCGAACTGCGATTTCAGAAAGAACAGCACCGGAAAATAAAACCAGACTCCGTGGGCATAGGCATGGCCGAGGATGAAGGTAGGGCGAGTCGTGGCGCTGAACGCAAACCCAAGCAGACCACGCAGGTAGATCCACAGCGGCATGAGCAAACGCCGCAGCGGCGGCGAAGCAGGGAAATGCGGAATGGCCTGGAACGAATCGGTGGGCTCGTTCCAGGAGAGGACCAAATACACGGCGTAGACAAACGACGCCGCCCAGAGAGTTCCTTTCCCCAGATTGCGCCACGCCGCCCGACGCCAGCGGCGCAGTTCGACCTTCTCTGTCGGCTGGTCGGCAAGCGGCTTCCACCGCAAACTCAGGGCAAACCCAGCGAAGGTGAAGAACAACAATCCAGAGGAAAATTTTGAAAGCAGCGCACCGGCCAGCACCAAACCAAACTTCACCACGGCACCGGGCCTGGGAGAACGCCACATATTCGGGAGCTGCCATACCGTGAGCACCCAGAACAATGTGACGGCGATATCGGTGATTACGAGCGGACCAAAAGCGAGAAAGGCAGGCATGGTCACGAACGCAGACAGACAAAGCAAGCCGGCCCACCTGCCGCCCAGCCTCGAACCGTAGAGGTAGAGAGTGAATCCCAACAGCAGGGTCATCAACAACATCGGTGTTCGCGCCCAGAGCGCGGTGGAGTAGGGGTCATTCCAGCGCATCAGGAACCAGTGTCCGAAGACCCACTCGCCCAGGTACTGGTAGAACAGCTTGCCGCTAAAGGTCCAGGAGATGTGAGAGTAGTCGGCATGTGCTCCGTGGAGAACCAACGGCAGCGCGGCAACCACCTTGGCCAGTGGAGGATGCTCCTCGTTCATTCGCATATCCAATTTCTGGAGATAGCTCACGCCCGCCCCAATATGCGGAATCTCATCGATGGTCACGGACTCGCGCCGCGCCGCCCCACCCGCAAGCAGCGCCATCAGAACGAGAAGGAGAATCGCGGTGAAAAAGAATCCGCCGGACCTTTTCATTTTCATTCCGTTAGCCTCGAGCCATTGCTGAAGATCGCAAACAGCGCAACTCCGGAACCGGACTCTCGGCTACCCGCGCCACTGGCAATCCCAGGCAACCGTCGTGTCTGGAGCCGATCGGCCGAAGACGGCGGCAAGACCATGACGCCGTTGCCAATCGAGTCTGAATCCAATCGTCGCTCCCCCAAGAAGAGGGTAGCCGTTAAAAGCAGTTTCGGCGGCCATGCCTAGAACCATTGCACGCCGATTCGGGCAATTACCCAAGTAAAAAAGACAACTGGGGTGAACCCGGGCAGAAGGAGTTGTTCCCGAGGCATCCTCTGCGCCTGGTGGCCACCCTGGGCGGTGTTTTTGGCCGGGCTGGAGCGTGCTCCTCCAGCCATTTCGCTCTTTCCCACCTGTTTACGAAATGAGGGATGAGTTTTAGTATGGTCGGCGGGAGCTAGTCGAAGAAAGCGGGAAGGTCGAGCAGCGGCAGGCGCACGGACGATGGCGCGCTGCGGGAGCGACTCGGCGAGGGAGAGCAAATCGGCCCATGCCCCCGGCGTACTGCGTTTTCGTGGGTCCTGATCGCCCGCTGCGAGCGCTGGCGTTTGCCGGCGAGGCCGTCGCACCGGTCTTTGCTAAAAACCGAATTGGAACGATGAACAATATTGATTGGACTTGGGGTTGGTGGGCACCTAGAGTTTTGGGGTGCCTAGCCATGCTCGAAGCCGAAGTTTCTTGAGACCCGTGCCCGTGCCGGAGACTGTCCGTTCGCTGTTTCGCCCTCCCTTCCGCAATTATCAGATGGACGCCGCCTACGATGAGATGTTTGAGCGGCCTGGCGTACCGCGAGCGCACTACCAGGCCCTTTTTCAGACGCTATTGGAGTTGCCTCCGGAGGAAATGCGCAAGAGCCAGCAAGCGGCAGACCTGTCCTTTCTTCATCAGGGAATCACCTTCACCGTCTATGGCAACGATGAGGGCACCGAGCGCGTGTTTCCCAATGACCTTTTGCCGCGGATCATCCCCCACTATGAATGGCGGAAGATCGAGAGTGGACTCACGCAGCGCATCGCAGCCCTGAATCTGTTTCTCGAAGATGTTTACCATCGGGGAAGAATCCTGGCCGATGGAATCGTGCCGCGCGAACTGGTTTACAGTTGCCGGCACTTCCGGCGTGAAATGCGCAATCTCAGCGTGCCGCGCGGCATTTACGTCAGTATCTGCGGCACTGACCTGGTACGGCTTCCGGATGGCAGCTTTGCCGTGCTCGAGGACAATCTGCGCGTGCCGAGCGGCGTCTCCTATATGCTGGCGAATCGCCAGGTGCTCAAGAAAGTGTTCCCCAAGCTGTTCCGCGACTACGGAGTCAGCCCCGTCGATCATTATGCGCAGGCGCTGCTTACAACCCTGCGGGCGCTCAGTCCGCGGTCTTCGACCCGGCACGAGCCGACGGTAGTGCTCCTGACTCCTGGAGTTTTCAACTCCGCCTATTTCGAGCACACATTCCTGGCGCAGCAGATGGGTATCGAACTGGTCGAAGGCCGCGACTTGCTGGTGCATGACAACGTCGTGTACATGCGCACGACCGCGGGACTGAGGCGCGTCGACGTGATCTACCGACGGGTGGATGACGATTTTCTTGACCCCCTTTGCTTTCGGCGCGATTCGAGTCTGGGCGTGCCGGGCTTGTTCAACGCCTATCGTGCTGGCAATGTGGCGATGGCGAACGCGGTGGGAACAGGCATCGCCGACGACAAGGCGCTCTACGCCTACGTGCCTGCCATCATCCGCTACTACCTGGGAGAAGATCCGATTCTGCCGAACATCGAAACCTATCTGCTGACGGACCGCGCGCAACGCGAATACGTGCTGGAGAATCTGGACAAGTTGGTGGTCAAGGCTGTGGGTGAGTCTGGCGGTTATGGGATGTTAATCGGTCCGCACAGCAATGCCGAGCAGAGAGAAGAATTCCGCCAGCGGATTCTGGCCGAACCGCGAAATTACATCGCGCAGCCGACGTTAAGTCTTTCCCGGGCGCCATGTTTCCTCGAGGGCGAAGCGCAAGCTCGGCACATCGATCTTCGCCCCTATATTCTCTACGGCGAAAACATCACGCTCGTGCCGGGAGGGCTAACCCGTGTGGCCCTGCGGCGGGGATCGCTGGTGGTGAACTCCTCCCAGGGTGGCGGCAGCAAAGACACGTGGGTGTTGCGGGCATGAGCGAGCACCGGGAAACCACCATGCTCTCGCGCGTGGCAGAGAGCCTGTACTGGATGAGCCGTTATCTCGAGCGTGCCGAACACACGGCCCGGCTCATCGACGTTGACTTTCAGTTGCGGCTGGAGGAGTCTCGCGAGGCGGGCTCGGGTCGCTGGTGGCGACTGCTCGAAGCTTTGCAGGCGCCGGCGCCGGAAGATGGAAAGATTGATGCGACCACGCTGACTCACATTCTGACGCTCGACCGGACCAATTCCTCGTCCATCGTTTCCTGTGTCGCGGCGGCGCGGGAGAATTTGCGGCAGGTCCGCGAGCAGTGCGGGTCGGCGATGTGGGAGCAGCTGAATCGTCTTTACCTGCAGGTAAACAGCACCACCGCGGGCGAGGCGTGGCTGCTGCATTCTTCCGTTTTCTTTCGCGCGGTGCGGGACGGCGCGCATCTGTTTTCGGGGCTGACCGACTCCACGATGTCGCACGGAGAGGGCTGGCAATACATTCAGCTCGGGCGATACGTGGAGCGTACGGATTCCCTGGCCAGACTGATCGGCACATACTTTACCCGACTTGCCTATGCACCGGAGCAGGCGGTCGAAAGTGAAGGCTATCTGGAGTGGGTGGGACTGCTGAAATCCTGCGCTGCGTTCGAAGCTTATTGCAAGAGGTACACTGCGGAACTGCGACCCTTGCGGGTAGCGGAATTTCTGCTGTTGAACCCGGAGTTTCCGCACTCGGTACGCTTCTCCGTCGACCAGGTGCATGCCGCCTTGCGCGCCATTGCCGAGCTGACGGAACGAAAGGCCGAGCAACCGGTGCGTCTGGCGGGTCGGCTGCGCGCCATGCTGAGCTTCAGCCAGATCGACGAGGTCATGGCCTCGGGAGCGGCCGGTTACGTCCAGAGTGTGCGGCAACAGTGTGCGCAGGCGCATAGTGCGATCCACCAGATTTATTTTGATTATCCGGTGGAAGCGGCGCTGGCTTCATGAACGCAACAGAAAGGCAGACTTGATCTACTCCGTTCGACACACGACGACCTTCCGCTACCAACCCGCGGTGCGCGAGAGCGTGATGGAGGTGCGCTTGCAGCCGCGCAGCGAGGGAACCCAGCGCTGCCTCAGTTTCAACCTCGACGTGAACCCTCCGGCAAACATCACGCAATACCACGATTTTACCGGGAATGCCGTGCATCACTTCAACATTGCCGGATCGCACGACGAAGTGAAGGTTACGGCGCAGTCGACGGTGCAGGTACAGTCGGCACCGGCCCCGCGCCTGGCAGAGGCGGGCGACTGGGCGGACCTTGATGCCCTGACTGCCGGCGATGACTATTGGGAGATGATGCTGCCGAGCCAGTTTGCCCATTCCGGCGAAGCCCTCGAACAACTGTCGAAGGAACTTCGCTGCGAGCGGCGCGGCGAACCGCTGGAACTGCTAACCGAACTGAATCAAGGCATTTGCGAATCATTCGCCTATGTCCCGAACAGTACCAAGGTGGACTCTCCGATTGAAGAGGCGCTGCTCGCCCGCCAGGGCGTGTGCCAGGATTTCGCTCACATCATGATCGCCTTGGTGCGCCCGCTGCGCATCCCGTGCCGTTACGTCAGCGGCTATCTATTTCACCGGGAAGAGAACGGACACAAGGATCGGTCACTTGAAGGAGCCTCCCACGCCTGGGTCGAGGCGCTGGTACCGCGACTGGGGTGGACCGCTTTCGACCCGACGAACAACTTGATCGGCGGGGATCGCCACATTCGCGTGGCCATTGGCCGCGATTACGCCGACGTCCCTCCCACGCGCGGCGTGTATAAGGGCGAGGCGCAGAGCGAACTGAGCGTCGCGGTGACGGTCAGTCCGTCGGATGCTCCGCCACCACAACAAGCTGCTCCGAGCATCGTCATCCAGTCCCGTCCCGCGTTTACTCGTGTTAACGCGCGCCTTGATCAGGAGCAACAGCAGCAGCAGTAGACTGGCCGGAGACTTTCGCGCCCACCGCGGACCCGACAGACCTGGGGGAGAGTACTTGGGTAACTTGAGGTAACCACAACTCTACAGCATGATGCCTTCATGAAATAGACGGGGGGAAGCCGCACTCCCGTTCGTCTTCGGAGGTAATCTGTGAAGCGCGTGTTGGTTACCGTGGCACTGTCAGCACTGATCTCTGTCCTCGCTCTGGGCCTGTCCGGATGCGGCAGCAGTTCCCACCAGCCCATTATTGTGACTCTGACTCCTACCAGCACACACGGCGTCGATCAAGCCCAGACCTTGTCGCTCACCGCTACGGTTATGAACGACACAAAAAGTGCCGGTGTAACCTGGACCCTTTCCGGTGGTGCGACGCCGGGCACGCTGAGCAATCAAACGACAACGACGGCCACCTACAACGCACCTGCGGCGGTGGCGAGCGTGTTCACCGTCAGCGTGACCGCCACTTCGGTAAGCGATACGACCAAGACCGCCTCATTGCAGATCAAGGTCAGCCCTCCGCCCACGGTTACGACCAGTTTACTGCCGGCCGCCACGGCCGGGACTCCTTACAACCAGACATTGAGTGAATCCGGGGGAACGAGTCCCTACACGTGGACGATTGCCAGCGGTGGAAGCCTGCCTCCGGGATTGAGTTTGAACAGCAGCAACGGAGCCATCACCGGCACGCCCACAGGCGGAGGTAGCGGCCAATTCACCTTCCAGCTCACGGACGCAGCCAAGGCGACCGCCACCAGCCAGCCTATTCCGATCACCGTCGGGCCCGCATCCACGTTGGGCGTCGCGACCGCGTCTTTGCCGGCAGGGACGACGGGAACCGCCTACAGCCAAACGCTGCAGGCGAGCGGTGGAGTCGCACCCTACCAATGGACTTCTACGGGGTCGTTGCCGGCCGGTTTGAGCTTGAGCAGTGCGGGGGTAATTTCCGGTACGCCGACCGCAACCGGTACTTCGCAGTTCACCGTCACGGCGACTGACTCGGGGACGCCAACACCGCAGACCGCAAGCGCCAGCCTGAGCATCACGATTGGCGTAGGCCCCCTGCAGGTGACCACCACTTCCAGTTCTCTGCCGCAGGCGGTTGTAAATGGGCCCTATAGCGCTACGGTAAAAGCCACCGGCGGACTGACACCCTATACCTGGAGGCTCAGCGGCAACCCGGCCTGGCTCACCATTAATTCCAGCACCGGCGTGCTCGCTGGAACTCCGACGGCAGCGGGGACAACGCCAAACTTTACCCTCACGGTGACGGATTCAGAAAACCCGGCGGACACTGCGACCGCCAACTTGGCCATTACGGTTAATGCGACCCTGTCGATCACTACCCAGTCATTGCCCGGCGGCAGCGTGGGCACGGCCTACAGCGCCCCCGTGCAGGCAAACGGCGGCGTGCAGCCTTATAAGTGGACCATCAGCAGCGGAAATCTGCCGGCGGGACTGGCCATCAACTCGGGTGGAACAATCTCCGGAACGCCCTCGGCGATGGGCACCTCGAACTTTACAGTTCAGGTCACCGATTCGGAGAGTCCAAACGCGGTCTCGGTGGCGAATCTGAGCATCGTAATTGCTTCCGCCAGCTGCCCCAACAATCCAACTCTAACTGGAAACTATGCGTTGGTGCTCCGGGGATGGAGCTCTCTGAATACGGTCACGGCTGCGGTTGGCAGTTTTGTCGCCGATGGAAGCGGGAACATTTCCGGCGGTAGCCTCGACGTAGACGATCAGGGAACCGGAGCGAACCACGGCACATTCACCGGGACCTACTGCGTGAGCTCGGACAATCTCGCAACCGTGACCTTGACCTATGGCGGAGCGCTCAGTGGCAGCAACGTCTTTGAAGCCGCGCTGGATGCTAGCGATGGCAATGGCCACATCATTTTCTACGACAACAGCAGTTTCAAGGCCTCCGGGCTGCTGCGCAGACAGGACACCAGCACCTTCGCCACGAGCCAGATCACCGGCAACTATGCCTTTGGATTTGCCGGGGCGGACGGATCACTTGGCGGCGCTCCTCCGCGCTTCGCCGTGGCTGGGCAGTTCAACGTGAATAACGGTAGTCTCACCGGATCCTACGATTCCGACATCTACGGTCGAGGTATTGTCACCGACCAGAGCCTCAGTTCCGGTGATTTGAGCGTCCTGTCCGCAACCACGGGGCGAGGCACGGCGGCCATCACTTTCAACAGCTCCATCGCCGAACATGGCACGCTGAATTTCGTCTTTTATGTGGTCAGTGCCACCGAGCTGCTGGTGATGGAAGACGACGCAGCGGGTTCTTCGCTGCTGACCGGCCAAGTGCTGCAGCAAAGCGGCGCGTTCACCGAGGCGTCGCTGAACGGCGTTAGCGTGATCGAATTGGAATCGTACCCGTTATTGCAGCCTTCGATCACCGCCGGACTTCTGACCACAACCGGCGATACCGGGACCTTCACTTTCAGTTCCGATCAGAACCTGGCTGGCGCCACCAGCTCTCAACCGACGCAGGCGGGGAACTTTAACCTGAGCTCCTATCCGAACGGGCGGGTGACGCTCAGCGGCGAGTCCAGCGCGCCGGTCTTGTACCTGATTGATCCGAACCAGGGGTTTGTAGTTGGAACCGATACCGGGGTGTCATTTGGTTTCATGTGGGCGCAATCGGGAACCAGCTTTACGAACGCGTCGCTAAGCGGAACCTACCTCGGTGGAGGTCGGCAGCCAGTCAACGCCAACGTGGACCAGGAAGTCGACTCGATCAGCGCGGACGGGCAAGGCAATCTCACCGGCACCTCGGACACGAACTCGAGCGGCGGTCCGGCCACCACTGCAATCACCGACACCTACACTGTTTCTTCCAACGGACGAGTGGTGGTAAACGAAAGCGGCACGGAGGCAATAATTCTGTACATCGTCTCCGGGACGCAAGCGATCGCGCTGCCGACGCAAGACAGCGCCCCGAAGCTGATCGACTTTCATCAATAAATCTGCATTTGCCTGAGCGGCGGACCGGCAGCCTTGCGCTTGCGGTCCGCTTGCTTTTCTCGGTCGCCAGATTGCCGGTCGAATCGAGATCGCAGATTCCATTGCAGCGCGTCCCGGGACGCTGCATACTGCAGGAATGGAGATCGAGGGTCCTGTGCTGCGCGGTCGGTACGTTTGTCTCGAACCACTCGGCCTTAACCACCTGAGCGGTCTGGTAGAGGCCGCCTCCGGCGATCGCTCGCTCTACCAGTGGAGTCCGGTTCCGCAGGGCAAAGTCGAGGCCAGCGCCTACATCGAAACCGCACTGGCCTGGCGGAATGCGGGGAGGGCGATGGCGTTTGCGATCGTGCGAGCGAACGGGGACCAGGCGGACACCGTTGTCATCGGCTCTTCGCGATTCTTTGATCTGGAGCGATGGGCGTGGCCCGAAGGCCATCCGCGATACGGGCGCTCAACGCCTGACGCCTGTGAGATCGGCTATACGTGGCTGGCCCGCTCGGCGATCCGGACGGGGGCCAATACCGAGGCCAAGCTGCTCATGCTGACGCATGCCTTCGAAACCTGGCAGGTGCTTCGCGTGTGCCTGCATACGGATGTCCGCAACCAGCGTTCGCGCGCCGCCATCGAGCGCGTGGGCGGCAGGTTCGAAGGGATTCTGCGCTCGCATCGCATGGCCGCCGACTTCATCGCTCGCGACTCAGCTCGCTTTTCGATTGTTGCGACGGAATGGCCCGAGGTAAAGCAACGGCTGAACCGAATGCTCGATCGGAGCTGAACCCGGGCGTCGAGCGCCGCGGGCTGGTAAAATCAAACTTCGTCATGTCCGCATCCTCCGAGCTCATCCAAATCGAAATCGGTCCCAAGGTCCACACCCCGAAACCGTGGTGGCTCAAGGCCAAAGCTCCGGTGGGCGACAATTTTCACAACCTCAAGACGCTGGCGCGCGGACTGGGGTTGCACACGGTGTGCGAGTCGGCGCAGTGTCCGAATATTGGAGAATGTTGGCATCATCGCACCGCGACCTTCATGCTGCTGGGGGATATCTGCACGCGGCGTTGCGGATTTTGCGCGGTGCCGAAGGGGCGTCCGCAGCCGATTGACTGGGATGAACCTCGGCGCGTCGCCGAAGCCGTCGCCACGCTTGGCCTGAAGCACGCGGTCGTGACCAGCGTAAACCGCGACGATGACAATGTCGGCGGGGCTAGGATATTTGCGGAAACCATCCGGCAGATTCGCCGGCTGATACCGGAGTGCCGGGTCGAGGTACTGATTCCCGACTTCCAGGGTTTGGAAGAACCGCTTCGCATTGTGCTCGAGGCCAAACCGAACGTGCTCAACCACAATACCGAAACCGTCCCGCGGCTCTACCGGGCAGTGCGCTCGGGAGCGCGCTACCAGCGAACGCTCGATCTGCTGGCCAACGCAAAAAAGTGGGAACCCGCGATGGTTACGAAAAGTGGAGTCATGGTTGGAATCGGCGAAGCGAGTGAGGAATTGATTGCGGTTTTTCGCGATCTGGCCACAAGCGGCGTCGATATTCTGACCATTGGACAGTATTTGCGTCCGTCAAAAAACCATCTGCCCATGACGCGCTACTACACGCCGGCGGAGTTCGTCTCGCTGAAAGACGAGGCGTTGAAGTTTGGATTCAAACACGTCGAGTCCGGACCGATGGTGCGCTCCAGTTATCACGCCCATGAACAGGCGGACGTGGCCTCGGGATAAGAATCTGTTCCCGGGAATGACCGTTGGTTTGCCCTCGAACGCGTGCCGCTTTGTCGCCCGACGGGAAGGCAAGGGCTTTGCGATTCCCCGTTGGCAGAGTCTCCCAAGGCAGGGTTTCCCGTGTCTCTGCCCTACCACACTCGACACGCGTTCTGATTCACCATCGGGGCGGTTGCTGGGCAGTGATACGCTTGCCGGAATTCCGGCATATTGGAGACGGTTCCGTTCACCCGGTACTTCGACGGCGAGTGCGGATCGACGGCAGCCAGCATTCGCGAAAAGGCATCGGTGCGGTTCTGGCACCAGACGTTAGCCCATCCCAGAAAAAAGCGCTGCTCGGCGGTGAGCCCACCGATGGGCGCCGGCTTGTTGCCGGCAAACGTGTCCAGCAGGGCCATGTAGGCGATGCGCAGCCCCCCGTTATCGGCTGCGTTCTCGCCCAGTGTGAGCTTGCCATTCAGCTTGATGTCATCAACGGCCACGTAGTTTGCGTACTGGTCCCGGATGCAGCCCGTGCGTTGTTCGAATTGCTTCTTATCGTCCGCGGTCCACCAGTCGCGGAGATTGCCGGCGGCATCGAACTGGCTGCCCTCATCGTCGAAACCGTGCGTGAGTTCGTGACCGATCACAGCACCGATGGCGCCGAAGTTCATGGCGTCGTCGGCGCCATTGTCGTAAAACGGTGGCTGCAGAATTCCCGCGGGGAACGTGACGTTGTTCTGGGTGGGATCATAGGTGGCATTGATGGTCATCGGCGGATAGGGCCAGTCCCGCTTGTCGAGGGGCTTGCCAATCTTATTCAGGCTGTACTGAACATCGTTCTGGCGGGCGTGTTGCCAGTTTCCCAGAGCATCACCGCGTACGATCTGAAGCGCCGAATAGTCGCGCCATTTATCGGGATAGCCGATGCGATTGGTAATGGCGTGCAGCTTCACCAGCGCTTGGGCCTTGGTCTCCGCACCCATCCAGGGCACGCCCTGAATGTCTTCCCCGAGCGCCTTTTCGAGATCCCCCACCATGGCCAGGGCGCGCTGTTTGCCTTCGGCGCCGAAGGTCTGCTCAACGTAGATCTGACCGACCAGTTCGCCAAGGTCACTGTTGGCGTAGCCCACGCAGCGCTTCCAGCGCGGACGCAGCTCTTTGGTGCCCTGCAAGGTTTTGCCGTAGAAATCGAAGTTTTCCTTGACGAACGCCTCGGGCAGGATGGCCGCGGCGCCGTGCACCACGTGCCAGCGCAAATACGTTTTCCAATCGTCGAGCGAATGCCCGCCAATCACGGCCTGCATGTTCTTGATGAAATCCGGTTCCACCACGTTGAGCGAGTCGAAGTGAGGAGCGGCCACGCCTGCGAAGTAAGCGCTCCAGTTGTACCCCGGACTGAGGGCCGCCAGTTCCTTGTCGGTCAGCTTGTGGTAGATCTTCTGCGGGTCGCGGCGGCTAGTCTGGTCGAGCGCACCCTTGGCCAAGCCGGTTTCGATCTCCATCACCAGTTGGGCTTCCGCGGCGGCTTCACGATCACCCAAGAGGGCAAACATTCGCGCCACATGCTCGAGGTATTTCTTGCGCAGTTCGACCGACTTCGCGTCGTCCTTGAAATAGTAGTCGCGGTCGGGCAGGCCGAGACCGCCCTGATCGACCTGGGCAATAATCTGGCTCGCGTTCTTGAAATCCGATCCGGAATCGAAGTTGAACAACACATCGTTGCCCTCGCGATGCAGGCGGACGATTTCCTTCGCGAGTTCCTCTTTCGAGCGCAACGCCGCGATGCTCTCGAAATCGCGATCCAGCGGCTTGGCGCCCGCCTTTTCGATGGCGGATTCGTCCATGCAACTGGCATAGTAATCCCCGATTTTTTGCTCGTTCGTGCTTCGGCCCGGCCGATCGGCCGACGCCTTTTCGAGAATATCGCGCACGACGTATTCACCGCGCTCCTGCAATTCATTGAACCGCCCCCACGAGGAGCGATCCACAGGGATCGGGTTCTCGGCCAACCACTTGCCGCAGGCGTAGGCATAGAAGTCCTGGCAGGGATCGATGCTGGTGTCCAGCAAATCGGGGGAGAAGCGCACATCGGCGGATTTCTCGGGCGACGGCTTGTCCTGGGCGGGCAGAGCCGGCACAAGCAAAAGAGAGACGATCAGTAACATCAAAAAATTACGCATGAGAACCTCGAATCGAGATCGGGAGGTGCCAACCGCGGCAGATCGGGAGCACACTTCACCATCGTTTTGGACGAAGGCCGTCGAAACCCGTCAACCGTCGAAGCGCTAAGGTCTGCTGATACCGGGACTAGGCCTTCGCCTCCGAGGGGCAACCCTCGCTCGAGCCGCGGTTGGTCCTGCCGAACAGTTGCCGACCAACAACGTCCCCATCAGAACACTTTCACGTGGAATGTCAGATATTTCTTCGGGTCTTCGCGGATCGCCTTCACCAGTTCGCGCGTCTCCACCAGCATCTGATTGCTGTTGTTATAAAGCGCCGGGTCCTTGAACAGCATTCCCGCCGTGCCTTCGCCTTTTTCCAGCCGCGCCGAAAGTTCGGCCAGGTTGTTCATCAGCGTCTGCAGGTGGGCGGCGAATTCCTCATCGTGGGTCATCTTGCCGATCGCGCCTTTGCCGGCGTTGATGTCGTCGGTCAGCTGCCGAACATTGGCGATCGTCTTGTTCGCGTTGTCAAACAGTTCCGGGTCCTTGAGTAATTTGCCGGCGGTACCCTTGCCCTCCTGCAACCCGTCGACGATCGCATTCAGCTTGTCGATGGCAGCGACCGCTTTTTTGTAGACCTCGTCGCTGGTAAACAGCGGCCCGAGCGAACCCTTTCCGCTCTGCACATCGTCCACCAGTCCCTTGAATTCAGCGACGGTCGCGTTGAGCTGGTCATACAGGGCGGGACTGTAAATCACCTTTCCGATCGATCCCTGCCCGCTTTCGATAAATGCCACGATACGATCGACGCGCTCAAGCAGCGTGTCAATGTTCTTCAACGTGCCCTGACTGGCGCGCACTACGTCCTGGATGTCGGGCTGATCGCGGGCCGGCAAAATATCTCCGTCGCCGGCCGACGGACCCTTGGCCAGTGAACTGTCGACGTCCACATACGTTTCACCGAGGACTCCGGCGGTGCTCAGCAACGTTACCGAGTCTCTCCGCAGGTTGGCTTTGTACTTGGTATTGACCCTCATCGTGACTTCGACCGGCGTCGCCGGCTTGCCGTCCACGATACGGACAGCCGCCACATTGCCGATGTCGACGCCATGCAAACGAACCGGCGCGCCTTCGCGCAGTCCGCCCGCATTATCAAAATACGAACGCAGCGTGATCTTGGTGGTGAACCACCCGCCCGTCCCGCTCATCATGAAAATGAGGACGGCGAGCGTGATGCTCGCGGTCAGGACGGTCAGTCCCACGCGGAGCTGCGACCATTTCAGCTGCTTCTGGCTAGGCAATGTCGTCCGTTGACCAGAAAACATCATAGCAAACGCGCGGGGATTTCAGGATCCGATTTGTCGAAAAGGGAGCGGAACGACCCGGGTTACCCGAAAAAGGAAAGCTCCCGCTTCCTCGCGATCAGACGAGGGGCGGGAGCTTTTTTTCATGGGCCGCTGCCGGTCGAAAACGTCCGGCTCAGGCCTCTCTAGCGTTGCTCGCGAGAAGTACGCTTCTGTTCGGCTTTCGCCTGTTTCTGTGCGTTCTTCTGCTCCTGCTTATTCGGCTTGGAGTTGTGATTCTCATTCTCCCGGGAGGCCTTCGCATCCCGATTGCCCGTGCCGTTGTTTCTCGCACCGCCGTTGTCGAAGCGAGCGCTGTCGGAGCGAGCCGGGGAGCGATCGTCTCCGCCATTTCTGGCCGAGTCATGAAACCCGCGATTGCCTTCCGCGCCGCCGCGCGCTTCCCGGGGCGACATCCTCGAATCGTGGTATTCCCCTCCGGTCGCACTGGCTCGCTCGACGTTGCGCCCCGAGAATTCACCCGGACGGCCCGTGGCCGCAATGGCCGGTCGCCCGTGATTCTCCGACGCGAACAGCGCCCGGTTCTGACTCGCCGCATGTTCGTGTTCCCGTTGCGCTGCCAGCGCTGCGGTGTGCGGCTCGTGATCGTAGCGTTGCTCCTCCGCCGTCGGCCGCGCCTCGATCCCTCCCGGGCCGTTGAAGCTGGTGTGCACATTGTTCACGATGACGGTGCGGTTGTAGACGTTCCTCACGTTGACCACGTTCACGTTCATCACCGCACGGTTGTAGAAGAATGCGCCACCCCTCCACTCGCCACCGGCAAAACCTACGCCACCGTATCCGAAACCATAGTTAATGCCGCCGTAGAAACCGATGTGTGGTCCCCAATAGCCGGCGTGCCAGGCATAGGCGCCTCCCGCAAACCCCCAGTAGCCCGGGGTCCACAGCATACCGACGGGCGCAAGCACCCAGGTGCCGGGAACCCAGTAGTAGCCGCCATCGTCATTCCATGCCCAATAGCCTGGCGTCCACAGATAGCCCGGACCCGGACAAATCGGCTGCGCATACACTGGCAGTGCGGGCGGACCAATCCGCACCGAGATGCCAATCCCGATTTGCGCCGCCGATGTCGTCGAGAGCGACAACACCGAGACCGTCAACATCAAAACTCCCACTATCAACCCCAACCCCATTCGTTGCACCGAGCTCTTCATTTTCGTTACCTTTCTGCCCTCACTAAACATTCCGCAATGAGCATTTCCGCCCGAGAATCCGTGACCGGGCATGTTTACGATCCGATCCCTATAAACCCTGAACCTGTGGACATGTTGCGCACGGGGAGAAAAGTTGTTTGCAATCATCCGCTTAAATCAATCTCCGCGAGCAGCCGTCCAGTCCCGAGTCTGGCGTGAGGTCGATATCTCGGGCGGGCCGGGACCGCTCCCGTGAGATGTGGTGGCAATTGTTTGCGAGCAGAGGGCGGAGAGCTAGTCTTCCAGAATCACATGGGCGAGTGCTTGCTCGGAAGTATGGGTGAGCGAAAGCGCGATGTTCGTAGCGCCGAGCTCGGCCGCGATGGTCGCCGCCACGCCATGAAACTGAATGCTCGGGCGCTGCCCTTTCGGGCGCACCACTTCGATGTCACGCCAGCGGACGCCGCGACTCCATCCCGTACCGAGTGCCTTCATGCCGGCTTCCTTGGCGGCAAAGCGCGCCGCGTAACTCTCAAAGCGAGTGACTTTCTGTTCGCAGTACTGAATTTCTCCCGCGGTGAAGACACGATGCAGAAAGCGGTCGCCGAAACGCTCGACGCTTTCCCGGATGCGCTGAACTTCGGCAATGTCCACCCCGGTGCCCAGGATCATAAAAGCATTGTCAATTGATCATTCGTGATTTGCAATGTCGCCGAGGATAGGTTTTCTCAGGTCTCAGCCCAAAGAGGCGAGGCCCGCAACCACGATCCCATCCTGCTCAGGAAATACCGTGCGCAAATCCAGAAGCACGCGCCCCTCCTCTACGCGAGCGATGACGGCCGGCGCGTTGGCGCGAAGGCGCGCGCTCAGTTCGTCGGCGCTGAGTTCGGAGTGAGTGAGCGCGATCAGGCGCGTGGGCAATACCGCCGAAGGGGCCGCACCGCCGCCGATCACCGACTCGCCGTCGAGGAGTTCGAGCCCGAGGAGCTTGCTTTGGACGGGGCCCACCGAAGCCAGGATGTTCCTTGCGCGGCGCTCGATTTCGGCCTTCGACAGCCGCATCATGCGCAGCACCGGCACCTGGTCGTGATCGTGTTTCGCATACGACAGCAGCGTGGCTTCGAGTGCCGCGTAAATGAGCTTGTCCACGCGCAGCGCTCGGTAGAGGGGATTCGAACGCATACGCGCAACCAGATCGTCGCGGCCACTGATCAGTCCTGCCTGCGGGCCGCCGAGCAACTTGTCACCACTATAAGTGACAATGTCGACGCCGGCATGCAAACTGTCGAGCACTCCCGGTTCGCCGCTAATTCCCACCGAACGTAAGTCGAATAACGCGCCGCTACCAAGATCTTCCATCAAAGGGAGACGGCGGCGACGAGCCAAGGCGACCAGCTCGGCGAGCCCGGGCTGCTCGGTAAATCCGGTGATGGCGAAGTTCGAGCGGTGCACGCGCAGCAGCAGTCGCGTGCGGTCGCTGATCGCACCCTCGTAATCGGCAATGCGGGTGCGATTGGTGGTGCCGACCTCGCGCAGAGTGGCACTCGATTTTGCCATGACGTCGGGGATGCGAAACGATCCGCCGATTTCGACCAATTCGCCTCGGGAGACGATGACATCGCCCCCCTCGGCCAGTGAGTTAAGAGCGAGCAGCACGGCGGCGGCGTTGTTATTGACGACAATCGTCGTGATCGCCGGCTCTGATCCCGGCCGGGACAGGGGTTCGCCGGGGTTCGGCCGAGCCCCACCAGGCGGCGGGGCGTCGAGCAGCTTGCGGAACAGGCGATCCAGGTGCACGTCGCGCTTTCCGCGCTCGCCCGTTAACGGGTCGAATTCGAGATTCAAATAAGCGTTCGCGGTCGAGCCGATGTGATCGAGGGCGGCGGCCGAGAGCGGCGCCCGACCGAGATTGGTGTGCAGGATCACGCCGGTGGCATTGACGAGCGGCTGCAGCGAATACCCGAGTGTCTGGCGCAACTGGCGCTCGACGGCCGCAGGCAGGCCGCCCAGTGCAAGCGCGAGGGACTTTTCGTCGAACTCCCGATCGGCGATTTCCTGACGCAGGCGCGCGAGAACCATGCGAACGCTCTCGGCGACGGGGGTATGACCGTCAAGCGCGATTAAAGCCCGGACCGACGGCAGTCGGAGAAGTTGGTCGGTGGAAGGCAGCTTCTGAAAAAGCGCGGCTTTATCGGCGGCGGACACTTCGGCCGATTATGCCACAGCCGGCTTGACTGGCGCGCAGCGCCCCGGCACAACCTACGCCATCGCCCGGTCCGGCCGGAGCGATTTTTCCCGAGAGCGGAGGGAGACCGCGCTCCCCTACAGCGTATGCAAATACGCCAGCAGATTTTGAACCTGCTGGTCGGTCATCACCTGATTGAAGCCCTCCATCTTGGCACGACCATATTTGATAATGTCGGTCACCCGCTCGTCGTTGGCCGGAAGCCCGCTCAACGACAAATACTGGTGCTTGAAAATTCCTTTCAGGCTCGGGCCTTTCTTGCCGCGCGACGAGTACGGCTCATGGCAGCGATCGCAATCGTCATCGTAGAGTCGGCGCCCTGCCGCCTGTTGCGAATTCAGACCGAGTTCGGCGTCGGACTTGCGTCGCTCGACATCGCAGCCAGCCAGCGCCAGAACCGCCAGCATGACCACGGCGAGGCCGAATGGCCGAGAAAGCCAGTTGAAAATGCTCATGATGGCTCAAACGTAGCCCACAATCCGGGCACAGACGTAGGATAATACGAGAAGTCATGGCCATAGTAGTCAAGCGTGTTTACGAGACGCCTTCCGCTTCGGACGGAGTGCGCGTCCTGGTGGACCGCCTGTGGCCGCGTGGATTGACGAAAGAAGATGCGGCGGTCAAGTTTTGGCTGCGCGAACTGGCGCCCTCAAACGAGTTGCGTCAGTGGTTCCATGCGTATCCCGAAGCCTGGGGTATGTTTCGCAAGCGCTATCTCAAGGAACTGGCGAGCCCGGAGGCTTCCGCGGCGGTCGACAAGCTGCATCGTCTCGCAGCCGGCAAGCGGAGAGTCACGCTGCTCTATGCTTCCCGCGCACCGGAACACAATAACGCCACGGTTCTAAAGGAACTGCTGGAAGGAATGCCCAAGCCGCCTTCGAGCGTGGGCCGCGGCGCGTTGGGGGGGGAGCGGATTCGGAAAGCCAGAAGCGGCCGCCCGTGACCAGGTGCGGAAGGCGGGTCCCGGCTGGCGCCTCGCTTCCGCAAGCGATGCGTCCTGCCCGACAACTGGCAAACGCCACTCGCACTATAATTTTCCAGTCATGTCCACGCCCGCCAACAAGAACATTGAAACCCTGCGCGAGAAGATTCGGCACCACGAATATCGCTACTACGTGCTGGACGATCCGGAAATCTCAGACGCCGATTTCGATGCGCTGATGAACGAACTGAAGCGACTCGAAGCCGGGCATCCCGAGCTGGTCACCCCGGACTCGCCGACGCAGCGGGTGGGGGGCAAGGCGCGCGAAGGATTCGTCAAGGCCAAGCATTCCTCTCCGATGCTCTCGCTCGACAACGCCTACTCGGAAGAGGAGTTACGCGACTGGGAACGCCGGGTCCAGCAACTGAGCGGACGCACCGACCTCGAATACATGTGCGAATTGAAGCTGGATGGCATGTCGCTGGCGCTCGTCTTTCGCGGCGGACGTCTCGAACACGGCATCACCCGCGGCGATGGCAGTGTGGGCGAAGACGTGACCCTGAATGTGCGGACGGTGCGCTCGGTACCGCTATCGATTGCCAAGGAAACGCTGAAGAAAGCCGGAATACCCGCCGATTTTGAAACCCGCGGCGAAATGTTGATGCCCCTCGCCGCCTTTCGCAAACTGAACGCGGAGCGTGAGAAGCAGGGACTCGCCACCTTCGCCAATCCGCGCAACTTTACGGCGGGAACCGTGCGCCAGCTCGAGCCGTCGATCACCGCCGAGCGCCGAATGGACTACTTCGCGTACATGCTGCTCAAAGACGGGCAAACCTATTTCGATCGCCAGTCCAAAGCCATGGATGCGCTGGAGGCAGCGGGATTCAAAGTCAATCCCAATCGCAAACTGGCGAAGAATCTCGAAGAGGTTTGGAAGTTTATTGAGAGCTGGGAAGGCAAGCGCGAATCGCTGCCCTACGAAATTGACGGCATCGTCATCAAAGTAGACCGCACGGCGTGGCAACGCGAGCTGGGCTTCACCGGCAAGGCTCCGCGGTGGGCGATTGCCTACAAATACGCGGCGCGCGGCGGAGTGACACAGATCGAAAATATCGTTGCCCAGGTCGGCCGCACGGGGAAGCTGACGCCGGTGGCATGGTTGAAACCGGTTCCCATTGGCGGGACCATGGTCTCACGCGCCACGCTGCACAACATGGATGAGATCGAGCGCCTGGGAGTGAACATCGGCGACTGGGTCGAAGTGGAACGCGGCGGCGATGTGATTCCGAAAGTGGTCAAGGTCATCGACGACCAGGACCACCCTCGCGGCCACACGCCGTTCGTTATGCCTAGGCGTTGCCCGGTGTGTGCTGGCAACGTAGTGCGCACCGAGGGCGAGGTCGATCACCGTTGCGTGAATGCAAATTGTCCCGCCAAGCTGCAGGGAACCATTCTGCATTTTGCTTCACGTCATGTGATGGATATCGACGGCCTCGGCGAGGTACTGGTAAGCCAACTTACCGAACGCGGCCTCGTAAAGAATGTCGCCGATCTCTACCGGCTGACGAAAAACGACCTGCTCCAGCTTGATCGGATGGGCGAGAAATCGGCCGAAAACGTGCTCGCGGAGATCGCCGATTCCAAGCGGCTGCCGCTCGAGCGGGTGATTTATGGCCTCGGCATACGCTTCGTGGGCGAGCGCACCGCGCAATTTCTGGCGGAACACTTCGGTTCGCTGGATGCGATCATGAAGGCGAGCGCAGAAGAGCTTGAGGAAGTCAACGAAGTGGGTCCGCGAATCGCCGACAGCATCGTGGAATTCTTCGCCGACGCGCATAATCGCAAGCTGGTGAGTGATCTGCACCATGCGGGGCTGACGTTCACCGGACAGAAAAAAGAAAAAGGCACCAAGCTGGCGGGGAAAACATTCGTTCTGACGGGCACGCTCGAACGTCGCACGCGAGACGAAGCGAAAAAGATGATTGAAGACGCAGGCGGACGCGTCTCCGGCTCGGTGAGCAAGAAGACGCATTACGTCGTAGCCGGAGCGGATGCGGGTTCGAAGCTGGACAAGGCTCGGGAGATGGGGGTTAACGTGATCGGGGAACAGGAGTTCGAGGAGATGGTGGGCGGCGCCTAGAGTTGGCGGGACAGTCGTTCGCAAGCCCCGAGTCCATTTTTCGCATCGCTCCCACGATCGGCCAGCGGGGCACCGAATCCGCCGCCCTTACTTGCCGGTAACTTTGCCGGCCCCCGGGCGCAAGTGCGGCCACCCCGATCGCCGGGCTTCATTTCTTCGCCGTCGGGGGCAGGATTCCGTTTTGTCGCAGATACATTGCCGCCTCGGCATAGTGGTCGGCCCAGTTGCTGGCCATGCCCAGGGCGAATCGGGCGCGCGAGAATTGTTGGCCGCCCGGACCGGTCGTCGTTTCTCCCAGCTTCGAATCGTCCATCTTCGCGACCGCATCGGCACAAAAATCGAACGACGCTTTGAGCGCGGAGACCAGCTTGTCTTTCGCATCCGTGTCTTTTACTTCCTCGACCTTCGGCGCAGACACCGATGCGGCATTGCTGCACAGCGCATAGTTCGCTTCGATCATATGAGCGACGAGGTGGCCAAATGTCATCTGGTCGGAAGACGGCTTATAGCTGAATTTATCGGCCGGCATGGCCTCGACGGCGGCGATGGTGTTTTTCTGCCGAGAGGGCAGGGTGTCGCGGAGCGCGCTGCTGACGGGATTTTGGATGTGCGCGGCCGGCGTCGCTGCTGGCGACGCTTGCCCCCACGCCGCTGCCGCTGTCAATAACAACACCGGGACCACAAGAGCTTTCTTCATTTTATCCTCCTCAATGTCTGGGAAAGGATAGCGCGGATGGCGCGCCCGCGCCACAGGGGCGACGTTGCGCTATCCTTAAGAACATGCATGCGCACGGAGGCCACGGACATTCTCACGCGACGGGGAGGGTGCTGCGCATCTCGCTCGCGGTCACCATGCTCTATGTCGTTCTGTTGGTGGTTGCCGGAATCCGGGCACACTCGCTGGCCTTGCTTTCCGAAGCCGGGCATAACCTCTCCGACTTTCTGGCCCTCTTGTTATCTCTAGTCGCCGTGTTTCTGGAAGGGCGTCCTCCGAGCGCCACCAAAACCTATGGTTATCGCCGCGCCGGAGTGCTCGCCGCATTGGTAAACGCCCTGTCCTTGGTGGCGGTATCGTTCTTTATCTTCTACGAGGCGTTCCAGCGGATTCAGCATCCCGAGCATGTGCGCGCCACCACGATGATCTGGGTGGCGGCCGCGGGCGTTGTCATGAACGGCGCGATCGCGCTGCTGCTTTGGCGTTCCGGGAAAGACATCAACGTCCGCAGTGCAGTACTGCACGAGGTGGGCGACACGCTCTCGACGGCGGCGGTCATCGGCGGCGGCTTTGCCATCCTAGCGACCGGCCAATATTGGATCGACCCCGCCTTGTCGTTTGCCATCGGGGCGCTCATTCTGTGGTCGAGTTTCGGCATCGTGCGCGAAACGCTGAATATTCTGCTCGAGGGCACACCGCGCGGCATGAGCCTGGAGGAGGTGGAATCGGCGATGCGACAGATCGCAGGCGTCAGCGACGTGCACGATCTCCACCTCTGGAGCATCGGCTCGGAGAACCACGCTCTCTCCGCACACGTGAAGATCGCCGACATGGCGACGTCGGAAAGCGATACGATTCTGCGCGAGATCAACGAAAAACTCGGGCGGGGGTTTGGCATCCACCACACCACGATCCAGCTGGAACATGAGGTCTGCGAAACGGCGCACAGCTGCGTGATCGCGGTGCGTGATGAAACGCGGGCCGAACACGATCACGCCGCGCACGACCATCGGGGCCACGCACACTAAGCACCGCGAGAATGCTCCCGGCTGGATCGAACTTGAACGATCACTCCGGCTGCTGGCGCGCGTAAATTTTCTTGACGCTTTCGATCGTGTCAGCCTCTTCGGGGCGCTTATCCGGGCGCAGTCGGACGATGCGCGGAAAACGCAGGGCATAGCCACTGTCGTGGCGGGTCGAGCGCATCAGGTTGTTGAAGGTCACTTCCAGAACAATCGCGGGCTCAACTTCCAGTCGCAGTCCGTTTTCCCTGAGTTTGTGCGCCAGAAACCAGCGCGTCATCTCCGCGATCTCGGCATCGGTGAGGCCGGTATATGCCTTGCCGATGTTTACCATGCGATCGCCGTCCCAGACCGCGAAGGTGTAATCGCTGAGCACGCCGATACGCTTGCCATGCCCGTATTCGACGGCCGTGACAACCACGTCGAGCGTCGCCAGTCCCCGCTTCATCTTGAGCCAAGACCGGCCCCGGCGACCGGGCGTATAGGGGGAATCGGGATCCTTAAGTACCAGACCCTCATTGCCGCGCTCGCGCGCTGCCGTAAACAGAGTCTCCAGATCGTCGGCCGAGTGGGCCGTCCGAACCGGCGCCCGCAAGACCGGGGAGGGCACAATCGGGTCTGCATTTTCCAAACCGAGACTCGCCTGGGCAGGCGGCGGCAGAGCGATGGCAATACGAGGAGCGGCCAGAACTCGATCGAGAATTTTCGCGCGCTCCTGCAGGGGACGATCCAGAAGCAGTTCGCGGTCAGCAAAAAGAACATCAAACAGGAGATAGGCGACGGGGACATCGCGCATCAGTTTCCCGCTGACTCGCTTGCGTCCCAGACGCTGTTGCAACATGCCAAAGGGAAGGGCCCGCGCCGGAAGGCCCGCACCACCCGAATTCCAGGCCACAATTTCGCCGTCGAGGACGGTGTCGACGGAAATGCCCGCCAGAGCCACCGGCAATTCCGGAAACGACTGCGTGATCTCGTCCCGCGTGCGGGAGAAGATTCGAACCTCGCCCTGACTGATGTGAGCCTGCGCACGGATACCGTCGTACTTGTCTTCGACCGCCGCCTCCGGAAAGAAGCTCAAGGCCTCTTCCGCAGATTCCACGGGACTAGCCAGCATGAAGTCGATTGCATGGAACAGTCGCAAGCGGGCCTCGCCCAATTTTCCCGAGGCCGCGAGCCGCAGCGTCTCCCCGAGGTCGCCGAGCAGCATATTGGCACGCTTGACGTCAGCGACCGGCGCCGCAAAAGCCTGTGCGATGGCTTCCTCCACCAGGCTTTCCTTGAGACCCATGCGCAGGTCTCCGCTGATGATTTTTACCACGTACTTGGCTTCGGGAGGCGCAACCCGTCTGAGCAGTTGGCCGAGCAGCAAGGCTTTGGCGGCCGGTCCGCGGGCAGCGGCGATTGCGGAAAACGTCTGCTGCACTTCCCGCAGCCTAAGCCCGGATTCCGGCTTCTCGGCAAGCGCCTCGCCGGCCATCGATCCGGCATCGCCGTGCCGGCGATAAATCTCGGTTAGCTCGGCTTCCGACTTGCCCGAAATCTCGCCGATGGTGCGCCAGAGCATCCTGCCGCCGACCTGCAGAGTCGTCTCCTGGTAGGCCGGGAATGCACGTCCGGAAAGAAAAACGGCGGCGACCTCGGCTTCGATCGACAAACCGGTTGCCGATAGGGAATGCAAATAGCTGGCGACCAATGCCGTTTTTTCCAGCTTCTTGGCGGTCGCCGCCACCGCGTCGCAAGTCTCGGCAAAGCGCAGCATGCTCATTTGGATTCTCCGGCCCTGCCCCGCCAGCCACGGCCGCCAGACCGGTTTGGTTCAAGCAGGCGAAAAGTTCGCGTCCGGGCATGCAATTTGATGATTAAAAAAGAGATACCGTCCAACGTAACCCCCCACAAAGTCGGCGATTTATGATACTCTAGTGAGTAGAGTCTTCCTTCCTCGAAGCGACATCCAATGCCTATGCGACGTTGGTGGCAAATCTTGCGTTTTTTGGCGGCGGTGCAGCTGCTGCCCGCTCTTGAGAGCGGTGAGGAAACGCTCGTCGGCGGCCAGGCCGTGCTCGAGGGCGTCATGATGCGTTCGCCGCATGCCTGGGGCATTGCCGTGCGCAAGCCTTCGGGGGAGATTGTCACCCACAGCGAGCCGCTCGAACGGCCCTCCGAGCAGCACAAATGGATGGGTTGGCCGGTGGTTCGCGGCGTCATGACGCTCGGCCACGCGATGACCCTCGGATTCCGCGCTTTGAAGTTCTCGGCCAATACCGCGCTTGAAGAGTTATCCGGCAACGATCCCGCCGGCAGCGGTGACGACGGCAAAAATCAGGGTAAGAAATTTGAAATCACCGGTTGGATGGCCGGCCTGAATATGGCCTTCTCCATCGCCTTCTTCATCTTCATGTACAAGTACTTGCCACTGCTGGCGACAACGGAGCTGAAGAGGGTGAATCCGGTTTTCGGCCAGCAGTTCCTGTTTAACCTGGTGGACGGACTGATCCGTATCGCCATGTTCCTGCTCTTTGTTTGGGGCGTGTCTTTGTGGAAAGATATCCGACGCGTCTACGAATATCACGGTGCCGAACATAAAACCGTATTTGCCTTCGAGAACGGCGACCCACTGAATGCTGGAGCGGTACAGAAATACTCGACCTACCATCCGCGCTGCGGGACTAGTTTCCTGATGACCGTCATGATCATCTCGATGTTTGTCTACATGACGATCCCGGTACAGACTTTCTGGGCCCGCTTCGCCATCCGTATCGCGTTTTTGCCGCTGATTGCGGGCGTTTCCTACGAGATCATTCGCTTCGCCGCCAAGCATCGCGGCTCGCTCTTCGCGCTGATGACCGCGCCCGGCCTGTGGCTGCAGCGCATCACCACCCAGCCCCCGGATGACCGCGAAGTCGAGTGCGCCATCCTTGCGCTGGACGAGGCCATGAAGCTTGAAAAGGCCCGCGGCGGCGAACTGGTGATCGCCTAGCGGTGCCCACCGCGAACTCCCGTTCTCTTCCTCATTCTCTCTAACTTCGTTACAGTAGAGAGGCGGGTTGCCGCCTCATTGCCCACAGCGGGACGGGTCCCGCTTCCACGGATAACCACCATGTTCGAACGTCTTGACCAAATCGAAGCGCGCTATGAAGAACTCAACCGCGCGCTTGCTTCGCCCGACATCACCAGCGACTCGTCCAGGTACCAGAAGACTGCCAAAGCACATAGTGAAATCTCGGAGATCGTCGAGAAATATCGCGAGTACAAGGATCTCACCCGCGGCATCGCCGAGAGCAAAGCGGTGCTCGCCGACGAAAAGGATCCCGACATGCGGGCCTACGCCGAAGAGGAGCTGGCCAAGCTCGCAGGGCGGATCGGCACCGTCGAAGAAGATCTCAAGGTTCTGCTGCTGCCGAAGGATCCGAACGACGAGAAGAACGTGGTTCTCGAAATCCGCGCCGGAACCGGCGGCGACGAGGCCACGCTCTTTGTCGCCGAGGTCTTCCGCATGTACAACCGCTATGCCGAGACGCAGAAGTGGAAGGTGGAAGTGCTTTCCACCTCCGAATCAGGCGTAGGCGGCCTGAAGGAAGTGATCGCGCTGATCGAAGGCGACCGCGTCTTTTCGCGCCTAAAGTACGAAAGCGGGGTGCATCGCGTGCAGCGCGTGCCCGCCACCGAGCAGCAAGGCCGCGTCCATACTTCGGCGATCACGGTAGCGGTGCTGCCGGAAGCCGAAGAGGTTGACGTCAAGATCGAAGCCAAAGACCTCCGTATCGACACTTTCTGCTCCTCCGGTCCAGGCGGGCAGTCGGTGAACACGACCTATTCGGCGGTGCGGATCACCCATATTCCGACCAATACCGTGGTCAGCTGTCAGGACGAAAAGTCGCAGATCAAGAACCGCGAAAAGGGCATGCGGGTTCTGCGCTCCCGCCTCTACGAAGTGGAAATGCAGAGGCAGGCCGACGCGCTGGCCAAGGAACGCAAGCAGATGGTAGGCTCGGGCGACCGCTCGGAAAAAATTCGCACCTACAACTTTCCCCAGAACCGCCTCACCGACCATCGCATCGGCTTCACCATCCACCAGCTGGAGCAGGTCATGGATGGCAAACTCCAGCCCATCATCGACGCCCTTGTCACGCACTATCAGGCAGAGAAGCTGAAAGGCGAGAACCAGGCCGGCGCCGTCCCCGTGGCATGATTCTGTTGTCGCCCCGGGGTTACGATCAGTGCCCGTCTGGTTCGGCCCTGGTTTTTTGTCCCCGTCTCGGTGTCTCCATGGTGAAATAGGGAAGTGCAGCTTCGCCAGGCTCTAACCGAAGCAGTGCGCCAGCTGAGCGCGGCGGAAGTCCCCTCCCCGCGCTTGAACGCCGAACTCCTGATCATGTTCACACTCGACTGCGACCGCGCCTATCTTTATGCCCACCCCGAGCGACAGCTCACTCGCGGCGAGGCCGAGCGCTACCATGACGCTCTGGCTCGCCGCTCCACCGGCGTGCCGGCACAGTACATCACCGGCCATCAGGAATTCTGGGGCCTGGATCTGATCGTGTCGCCGGCGGTGCTGGTTCCGCGGCCGGAAACAGAGCACGTCGTGGAAGCGGTGCTCGACCGTGCGAGACCCCACCTCGGGGAACGACAGTCGCCTCCGGCAACCCTCCCGGAGTCGGAGCGAAGCCTCCGCATCGTCGATGTGGGCACCGGCTCGGGAGCGATCGCGTTCGCCCTGGCGAAGGAACTTCCAACGGCTCGGATCCACGCCACCGACATCTCCCCCGAGGCGCTCGAGGTCGCCCGTCTCAACGCCGCCCGCCTCGAACTCAGTTCGCGAATCGAATTTCGCCAGGCCGATTTGCTGGCGGGATTCTCGCCCGCCTCCTTCGACATGGTCGTTTCGAATCCCCCCTATGTCGGCGAGTCGGAACAGGATTCCGTGCAACTCGAAGTGCGCAAGTTCGAGCCCAGGAATGCCGTGTTTGCCGGAGCAACCGGAGTGGAAGTCATCGAGCGCCTGATTCCGCAGGCGCTGCAGGCGCTGATCCCGGGGGGATGGCTGGTGTTCGAGATCAGCGGAACGATTGCTGACGAAGTACGACTTCTGCTCTCGGGTTGGAACGGAATCGAGATCAGAAACGATCTGCAGGCAATCGCGCGGGTTGCGATCGCCAGAAAAAGCATCCGCTAAAGCAAGCGTGCGGGTGAGAAGATGCGCGACCTACAGTCCTCACGGGTGTCGGCCCTAAAAGGTAATCCGCACGCCCAACTGAGCGGCAAACGGAATCCCGACCGTGGTACCGGGACCAAAGAAATCTCCCAGCGCGCCCTCCGGTATTTCCAGTTGCTTCCGACTGGTGACGGGTACTGTCTGCGAGCAATCGGCGACCGTACAAACACTGCTGACATTGGTGATACCGGTAACCGGGTCGGGCTGCATCTGGGCGGCAGGCACCGGAAGCTGGGCTACGTTGACCGCGAAATTCGCACCTGGATTGCTACGGTTGAAAATATTGAAGAACTCGGCAAACGGGTTGATCTGCCAGCGCTCGCCGATCTTGAAGGGGCGTGTGACCCGTAGATCCGACTGGATGTAGGGCGTCCCCCGAAATTGGTCGAGGCTGGTCGGCTGTCCGTTGACGTAAATGCGGTCGGTGTTGTTCAGGTTGGTGATGGTAATCGGGCGCGCGCTTTCGACCTGAGTAACGCTGCTCAATTCGATCCCACCCGGAATGTGGACGGTGCCCGCGACAACGAAACGATGGCGAACGTCTTCGCCCGAGGGGCCGTAATCGCCAGGTCCGAAAGCAGTCAGCGGATTGCCGGGCAGCGGTTGACAGACGCCATTGACGTAGTCAAAGAGTTCGCCGAGCAGGCAGCCCCAGGTCTCGGCCTTGGAGAGCGTGTAGTTGGCGACCAGTTCCAAACGCCGCACATTGCCTTGCACATGCAGCATCAGCCCGTTGTAACTCGAGCGGTTGTCGGACCGGAATACGTTCACATTGGGAACCAGGTTCGCCTGATCGGCGGCATAGTTGGGGTCGGAGGTGGGGATGAGCGGAGAGACAATGTCGGTGCCGCCGGTATAGGGATAGGCGCGGTAGCCGTGATTGCCCTGCTCATGCACGTAATCGGCGCTCATCAGCCAGTGTTGGTTGAAAGCGTGTTGCACGCCGCCGGTCGAGTGAATGGAGTAAGGCGTCCTGTAATTCGAGCCGATGAGGTTGCCCGTGCTCCCGGCACCGCCCGATAGGCAGCCCGCGCCGACCAGCGCATACGTGCCCGGACCTCCGGTCAGACTGCACATTCCTGTGGTTGCGTTCGTGTTGTTGACACCTTGAAATGCCGTCGCCCATCCATTCTGTGCCAGATCGTTGTAGTACATCCCGAAGCCGGCGCGAATCACCGTCTTCTCGCTGCCCCCGGGAGAGTACGCGATTCCGAGGCGAGGCGCGATCTGCTTGCGATAGTCGTGCGGCACTCCGGGTACAATCGGAATCTGCAACGCCTGCAGCGTTACGTACGCATCGTTCGCCACTTCGCTTCGTCCCGAACCGGCAAAGAGGCCGAACGTGGTCTGATAACGCAGGCCGTAGTTGACCGTCAGATGGCGCGAAACACGCCACGAGTCCTGGGCATAGAGTCCGAGTCTCTGCACATTCTGCGAAAAGCTGCCATCGCCGGCGGGTGTGAAGGTACAGGTAACGCCCGAAGGCGAAATTATCGAGGGACTGCATGGCGAGTCTGGCGGAGCATAGAAAAACTGTCCCGGATTCGCGACGTAATAATCGGGGTTGGACGGATAGGTGAGGAATTGCTCCGCCGTCGACGCAAACGAGCCGCCGAGCACCGGTTCATGAATCAAGTCGAATCCGAACCTCAGGGTGTGGCTCGCCACGTTGTGGCTCAGGTCGTAGCGCACCTGGTATTTGTCCTGATTGCGAAGGTCCGGGAACAGGGTGATGGGAGTGGCGAACTGATTGTCGCCGAAAGTTTCAAAGCCGGATACGGTCAGTGCGGTTACGCTGAAGGGAAATTGCAGGGCAAAGCCGAGATCCGAGTTGCGCGTCTGGGTGAGGTGCAACAAGCTGGCGTCGAGAACCAGGGTGCCGAGCCATGTCGGACTGAAAGTATAGGTATTGCTGAGCGCCGTGTTCCAGTAGTTATTGTGCGTGATCAGTCCGGTCGAGGGCAGGGTTGCCTGCTGCACCAGTGCGTTGTGCGTCAGGTAGCTGTCTTCGGAGGTGCGCAAGAACCACTGCGACTTCAAAGACTGTGCCCAGTCCAATCGCAAGGAACCGATGTAGTCGCGGAATGGGATGGGAACCGTGGCGGGCACGGGAATGGAGGAAATGCCAGGAATCAGACCTTCCGATGCCAGCTGTGCGAGAGCATTGAATTGCGTGATGCTGGCCGGGCTGTAGGCGATGCTGGCATTCTCATGGACGTTCTCAAACGAAGTAAAGAACCACACTTTGTTCTTTGCTACCGGGCCGCCGAGCGTGGCTACGTAATTTTGTCGGGAGAACGGCTGTTTGGGATTGTCGACGCATTGCGGGTCGCAAGTTTGCGCCGGATTCTCGATCGGAAACCGGGCGTTCAGTTGCGCGGCACGCTCGTAGAAAGCTCCGTCCCCGTGCCACCCGTTGCTGCCATGCTTGGTCGTGATCACCACCGATCCGGCAGTTGTCCAACCGGTGTCGGGGTCCTCGTTTGAGGTGCGCACCGCAAATTCCTGAATCCCATCGGGCGAGAAATTTTGCAGGAAACCACCGATCCAGTCGTCGGAATTGTCGGCGCCATCCACCGACAGTTCATTGTTCAATCCCGAACTTCCGCCGGTGGAAACCGCCGTGATGCGCGCCTTGGTAGGATCGGAAGGCTCGACCGGCTCGGTCCCGGGCACCAGATAGGCAATGTTCGCAAAACTGCGAGCCGGCAGGGGAAGATTTTCGAGATCCTGGTTGCCGACTACCCCCCCGCGCACCGCACTCGAGGTATCGACCGCCTCGGCGGTGATCGAGGAAGAGTTCCCCTTCACGTCCACGGTCTCACGCCCGCGGGCGGGGTTGAGCGTAACGGCGATGTCGCGCACCAGGCTGACGGCAACATCGACGTCCGCCGTTGCCTGGGAAAAGCCCTTCGCAGTCACCGAAACGCGATAGGGGCCGGGCAGCAGTCCTTCAAGACGGAATTCTCCACGCTCATTGGCGGTGGCGGTGCGCGCAATCGAAGAACTTTTGGCCTGCACAACGATGTGAGCGCCCGCCACCCGGGCCGCGCTCTGGTCCTGAACTTCGCCGCGCAGCGCGCCGTTCGAATTCTGTGCACGCACCAGCGAAGGAACCGAGGCCGAGAGGACGATCAACGGGAAAAGCAAAGGGAAAACGCAGCGCTTCGAATGGGATGAGCGCATGGGGAAAAATGAAGGTCTGGCGAGCATCAAGAAAACCGTCCGCAACACGACAGGATTGCCGCTGCCGACCAATCGACTGGGGACAAAGACCCGCGCAGCGAAATCGGACTAGCTGATCGAGGGTAACGGCATGACACCCATTACTACCAGCGATAGTGGGGCAAATTCACAGCGAGAAACCACCCTCGAGCGAAGAGCTAGCGGACGAGCCACTCCGTAACTTCATGCGTCAGAGCCAGGGCCGAGCCATAGGTCGCCAAAATGCACGCCAGGGCTGCGACCGCCGCAGGAGCTGCGATCCAGGAGCCAATGCCGGCCGTTCGCGCCCGGCCGGCGCCGGCCTCCTCCCAGGCGAGCAGGCGGGCCACGCGCGCGCCGATCGACCCGGTGACGAAACCTACGGTGCAAACCGGAGCGGTCTCGATCGGGAGCAACCGGGAGAGCTTGACCAGGGCGGAGGCCAAGTCGATGGCATCGGCCAGGCGCGTAACGGCCGCATCATCGGCCGCCAGTTCCGCAGTTTGGGACCACGCGCTCTCCAGTTTGGCCATGCCCGGGAAAGGACAAAAGCGGAAGACCAGCTTTTTCAAGTTGTCTCGGGACCGCATGTGCGCAAGTTCATGCTTAAGCGCGATGTGCAGCTCGTCATGACTGAGGAGCGCGACCGAGGAAGCGGCAATCAGCACCCTCGGTTTGCGCACGCCCACCAGCGTAAGCGGAGGAACGGTACGCCGGGAACACAGCGTCACGTTCCCGGCGGCGGCATTCCCCGCAAACGGACGAGCGTCTTCCAGCCAGCGGCTTACCACCCGGGCGGTCCGGGTCTGGGCGGCAACCACGCGAAAGCACCCGCAGGCAATCAGCAGCAGAGCGCACACCCCCAATGTCAGCGGCATTATGCCCATGCCTTCATCGATCGAACGAGGCTCGAGCAACTGAAACGACGGCACCACGAATGTGAACGTAATCACCGCCGAAGCCGCTAAGGGAAGAACCCGCAAGGCGAACAGCCCATCCGCCAGGCCACGTTTGGTCGTAGGCAGCCGATCGAGCAGGCGCCATACGACGGCGACCAGCAGCGACAACAGGCAGTAAGCGAGCACGAAAAAAGTCAGCGAAACGGCGATCCCGCGCAGGGCAAACATCAGCGCTGCTCCTCGGCCTGGTCAGGCCGATCCGTTCCTCGACCGGTTCTTTCGCCTCCCGTGCGGAGGCGGTGTTGGAGTTCGTGACGCTTGCGTTCGACCAGAACTTGCAGCTCATCCAGCAGTTGCGCGTCGTGCGTGCTGAGCGCCTCCACCAGGTAAGAAAGTGGCAGCGAGCAAGCGTCCCCCGACCCCAATAATTGGCGGATATTCTCGAGCGCAGTGAACCTTTGCAGTTCTTCGGCCGTGTGTCGCGGGGTATAGCGAAAGGCCCTGCCTTCGGCAACGCGATCCAGCAGGCCCTTCTTGAACAGGCGGTCGAGGGTGGTCATCACCGTCGTATAAGCCTGGTGGACCTGGCCATCGGAAAGCAGTTCGCGAACCGTGGCGCTGCCCCGTGACCAAAGTTGTTCGAGGACCTGCTGTTCCAAGGGACCGAGCTGAGGCCTGGAACCGGGTCCGAAGATGGTGAAGGCTTTCGTCATTGCAATATGCGACCCACGCTCCCGTCGGAAAAGGATACCATCCGGAAATATGCCCCGCACCGGAAAATGCCGCGGGCACCGCTATTTTCTCTGTGGAAAGGCACCCAGTTTGCACAAATCATGCAGCGCGGTGGGAACGACAACCGTCACGGGTCGCAGCGAAACTAGCGGGTGACACCCACTGGCAAAATCTCCTCCACATCCACCTTGGTCGGGTAATTTCCGGTGTAGCAAGCCGAGCAGTATGTGGTCTTTTCGCCATCGGCGCATGCTCTTTTCAGACCTTCGATCGAGAGGTAGGCAAGGGAATCGGCAACGATGAAATCGCGAATCTCAGCGATCGTTTTGTTGGCGGCGATCAGCTCTTTCTTGGAAGGGGTATCGACTCCGTAGAAACAGGGCGAGATCGTCGGCGGGCACGAAATCCGCATGTGCACTTCTTTGGCTCCCGCATTCCGGATCATGCGCACGATCTTTTTGCTGGTGGTGCCGCGCACGATGGAATCGTCGATCAGAATCACGCGTTTGCCCTCAATGAGGCTGCGCACGGCATTGAGCTTCAGCTTCACGCCAAAATCGCGCACCGACTGTTGCGGCTCGATGAAAGTTCGTCCAATGTAGTGGTTGCGAATGAGCCCCAGGCGGAACGGGATGCCGCTTTCGGCCGCGTACCCGATGGCCGCGGTGTTGCCGGAATCAGGCACGGGAACGATGATGTCGGCGTCCACCGGAGCCTCCCGCGCGAGCTGGCGTCCCATGGCATCGCGGCTCTGGTCGACCGAGCGCCCGAACACCAGACTATCGGGTCGGGCAAAATAGACGTGCTCAAAAATGCAGCTCGATAGGGCTGGAGACGGCGAATAAAAACGCGAGCTGATGCCTTCGGGTCCCACGATGACCAGTTCGCCGGGTTTGACATCGCGTTCATAGGTGGCGCCGAGCAAGTCAAACGCGCATGTCTCCGAGGCAAAGACGATCGTGTCTTTTTTCTCGCTGGTCAGCGCCGGAATACGACCCATGGCCAACGGGCGAAATCCGCGCGGATCGCGGGCCGCAAAAACACGATCGCGGCTGAGCATGACCAGGGAAAAGGCCCCTTCCACCCGTCGCAGCGCATCGGCAATCGCGTCGGGCAGGGTCTGCTCGCGCGACAGCGCTATCAGGTGCACCAGCACCTCGGTGTCGCTGTTGGTTTGAAAGATTGAGCCTTGGCCCTCAAGCTTCGCGCGAACCGCGTGCGCGTTCACCAGATTGCCGTTATGGGCTATGGCAATCGTGCCTTTGTTGGACTGCACCATGATGGGCTGGGCATTCAGCAACGCCGAATCTCCAGCCGTCGAATAGCGTGTGTGTCCGATGGCGAGAACTCCGCGCATCGAAGCCAGCACCTGGTGGCCGAAGATATCGGCGACCAGCCCCATCGACTTGTGCTGGCGCAAGCGCTCGCCGTCCGAGGTGACAATGCCCGCCGATTCTTGGCCGCGATGCTGCAGGGCGTGCAGTCCAAGATAGGCGAGCTTCTCCGCCTCCGGATGGGCATGAATGGCCACAACCCCGCACTCATCGCGAAATTTGTCGGAATTCCCCATTTCGTCGCTAGTTGGTTTGATGCCGAGCTTGCCCAGTCCCGCCTGGGCCAACCCGTTAACCTCAGACCGCCGCGCCAATCTCCGGTTCGCTGTGCAAAGCCTTTTCGAGCGCTCCTTCATAGGCCGCGCCCAATTCTTCTATGCTCGCCGAAATCACGTTCCGCTCGCCCCCCGAGATTTCGACTCTGTCCCCGCCCGTTTCCCCCAACACATCCGCAAAAATTTCATATTCTTCCGCGATCTGCTGGATTCGAGCCAGCCGCGCGGGGTCACAGCTGACGATCACCCGGCTGGCGTCTTCGGCAAACAGCCCGAACTCGAGCGCCAGGCCCGGCTGGGGCAATCCGACGCGCAGGCCAACTCCTGCCGGCAGCGCCGCTTCCACCAGCGCCACGGCCAACCCGCCATCGGCACAATCGTGAGCCGACTCGATCAATCCCGCCTGGATTAATGCCACCAGAGCACGCTGCAGCGTGGCTTCCTTTTCCAGATCCAATTCCGGCGGATAGCCCCACACCGCTCGGAGAATCTCTTTCGCATACTCCGAGGAGCCAAACTCCGCCTCCGCATCGACCGCGTCGCCGGTTTCGTTGGCCCGCAGCAGCACAACCTTTCTTCCGGCCTGCACGAAATGCATCTTCACCGCCTGGTGCACGTCTTCGAGAATTCCCACCACTCCGATGACCGGCGTCGGATAGATTCCCTCGCCCAAAGTTTCGTTGTAGAAGCTGACATTGCCGCCGGTAATCGGCGTGTCCAGTTCCTCGCAAGCCTTGGTGATGCCATCAATTACCTGGGAAAACTGCCACATGATGTGTGGCTTCTCGGGATTGCCGAAGTTGAGGCAATTGGTAGCACCAATCGGAGTCGCTCCCGAGCAAGCCACCTTGCGCGCAGCCTCGGCAACCGCATGCATCGCCCCCAGACGGGGATCGAGATAGCACCACCGGCCGTTGCCGTCGAGCGCCATTGCCAGTCCGCGTTTCGAGCCCTTGATGCGAATGACGCCGGCATCGCCCGCTCCGGGCGCGTCGACGGTGTTGGTCTGCACCATGTGGTCGTACTGCTGCCACACCCATCGCTTCGAACAGATGTTCGGACTCGCCAGCAGACGCTTCAGACTTGACGTGAAATCGACGCTGTCGTTTTCGGAATGAGGTTGGTAGAAGGGCACGCTTTCCGGGGTACCGCCGCGCGCAGCCGAACGGTTGCGCTCCAGTTGCTGCGAGCCAGTCGACGACGAGAGCCTTATGTGCTGGGGCTTCTCGCGCGCAACCGGCGGTTCCCAGCGCTGGAGCGGACGCCGGTACAGCGGGGCGTCATCGGTAAGGGCCGCGTTCGGAATTTCCGCCACGACCTGGCCCTGTTGGAGCACCCGCATCTTGGCATCGTTCGTGACCTGGCCCACCTGAACCGCATCCAAGCCCCATTTTTGAAAGACGCGGAACACTTCCTCTTCGCGGCCTTTTTCCGCCACCAGTAGCATGCGCTCCTGGGACTCGCTGAGCATGATCTCGTACGGCGTCATGCCAGTCTCGCGCTGCGGCACGCGGTCCAGCTCGATCTCAACTCCGGTGCCACCGCGTGCGCCCATTTCACAGGTCGAGCAAGTCAGCCCCGCAGCGCCCATATCCTGGATGCCAACAATCGCTCCCGTCTGCATGGCTTCCAGGCACGCTTCCAGCAGGAGCTTTTCTAGAAACGGATCGCCGACCTGAACGTTCGGACGCTTGGCCTCCGAGCCTTCGCTGAACTCCTCGCTCGCCATGGTCGCGCCGTGAATTCCGTCGCGCCCCGTCTTCGAGCCCACATAAATAACCGGGTTCCCTTCGCCCGATGCGCGTCCGTAGAAGATCTGGTCGCGACGCACCAGCCCCAAAGCAAACGCGTTCACCAACGGATTGCCGGAGTAGCAAGCCTCGAACTTCACCTCGCCCCCCAGATTGGGAACGCCAAAACAGTTGCCGTAGGACGCGACGCCAGAAACCACGCCCTCCATGACCGAATGGTTCTTATGAATCTCGGCTTGTGTCGGGAGTGCCTGTACGGAAGACGGCTGCCCCGCCTCGCCCTGCCCGGCCTCGCGACAGATCGGCCCAAATCGCAACGAATCCATCACCGCAACCGGCCGCGCGCCCATGGTGAAAATATCGCGCAGGATTCCGCCGACACCGGTCGCCGCACCCTGAAATGGCTCAATAAACGAGGGGTGATTGTGCGACTCAATCTTGAACGCGCAGGCCCAGCCGTCGCCAATATCCACGATGCCGGCATTTTCCCCCGGCCCCTGCAAAACCAGCTTGCTCCGCGTGGGCAAACGCTTGAGATGAACGCGCGAGGATTTGTACGAGCAATGTTCGCTCCACATCACGCTGAAAATGCCGAGTTCGGTTCGCGTGGGCTCGCGTCCACCGAGCAATTGCTTGATTTTTTCGAATTCCTGCAGGGTAAGGCCGTGCTCCCGGATCATCTCCGGGGTAATGGCAGCGATCGCAGAGGTGGTCATCGGGGAATTCTTATTGTCGCATCCCAACCAACTTTTCGCATGCGGATTCGTCCCTCAAGGCGAAAAAACTTGCGTCCGGAAGGGGTTTGCCCGGGCAAGGCCGTGCGACCGCCCGCCTGGGCTCAGGTTCGGGCGGCGGGGCGCGGCACCAGACGCCGCCGGTTCCCCCCGCGGCATCGCTCCTGCCGTCTATACTGTCGCTGATGAAGTCGGTCATCGTCGGCACTGCCGGACATATCGATCACGGCAAGACGTCCTTGGTCAAAGCCCTGACCGGCATCGATGCCGACCGCCTCGAAGAAGAGAAACGTCGCGGCATCACCATCGACATCGGCTTCGCCCACTGCGAGATTTCCGCTCCCGATGGAGGTACAATCCGCATCGGTTTCATCGATGTCCCCGGCCATGAGCGCTTCGTCCGTAACATGTTGGCGGGCGTCGGCGGCATCGACCTGGTGCTGCTCGTAATCGCCGCCGATGAAGGCATCCAGCCGCAGACTCGCGAACACTTCGATATCTGCCGTTTGCTGTCGATCCCGCGGGGCATGACCGTGCTCACAAAATCCGACGCCGTGGACGCCGAAACGCTCGCCGTGGTCCGACTGGAAGTAGAAGACTACGTGCGCGGATCGTTTCTCGACGCCGACCGCTCGCCGATCGTCGCCGTAAGCTCATTGACCGGTTCCGGACTCGACGAGGTGAAAGCGGCTCTCGGGATGGTCGCCTCCGACGCCGTAGCCAAGAACGCAGCCGCTCTCGCCCGCCTTCCCATCGATCGCGTATTCACCATGAAAGGCTTCGGCACGGTCGTGACGGGCACTCTGGTGGCCGGAACGATCCGCAAGGAAGAAGAACTGGAAGTCTTTCCCGGCGCCCAGCGCGTGCGGGTTCGCGGAGTGCAGGTTCATGGTCAGCCCGCCGAAGCCGCCCTCGCCGGCGAGCGCACCGCGCTGAATCTAGCCGGCATCTCCACCGAACGCCTGGCGCGCGGAATGACGCTCGCGCCTCCAGACACTTTTCATTCCACCTCGCGAGTCGACGCCCTGCTCTCGCTTCTTCCCTCGGCCAAGCCGTTTCGAGACCGGACCCGCGTTCACTTCCACGCCTATACCTCGGAAACGATCGCAGAAGCCCGCCTCTATACCGCCAAGCATGAAGCCAAGCAGATCAAGCCCGGAGACGAGGCCTGGGTGCAGCTGCGATTCGCCGAGCCCCTGCTCCTTCTGCCCGGAGACCGCTTCATCGTGCGCCAGTTTTCACCCGTGGTGACGATTGGCGGAGGCGTAGTGCTCGATGCTTCGCCTCCGGTCCGCAAGCGGCGCCCCGAAGACGCGATCGGGTTTCTCACCCGACTGCGCCACGGCTCGCCGGAACAAGTGCTCGCGGCACGGGTCACCTGTCGCGGGGCCGTCGGCCTGCGCCTCGAACAGATCCCGGCGGAGATGAACATCCGCCGCGAAGAGGCGCAAGCGCTCGCCGCGAAAGCGGGACTGGTGTGGTGCGGTCCGGTGCTCGTGGCACCCGCCGCCTACGCCGGGAAGAAGATCGAGATCCTGCAAGCGCTAACCGCATTTCATGACGCCAACCCTCTCGTGGCCGGAATGAGCCAAGGAGAGCTGCGCGATCGCGTCCGAGTCGGCTCCGAGGTGTTCGGCAGTGCGCTCGAAGAATTGGCAAAAGAAAAGAAGCTGCAGATTGCAGGCGAACTTGTTCATCTCTCCGGCCGCAGCGTGGTCATGAAAGACGAAGAAGCCGAGTCCAAGAGGACGATCGAGCAGGCGTTTGCCTCCGCCGGACTGAAGGTTCCGTCGCTCAAAGAAGTGTTGTCAAGCCTGAAGGTTGACAAAGTCCGCGCCCAGAAAATTGTCACGCTCCTGTTGCGCGACAAAATCTTGATCAAGATCGCCGACGACCTGGTCTTCCATCACAGCGCCATCGTTGATCTGCGGCGAAACATTGCCGCACGCAAACTCACGGCCCCGAAAATCGACGTCGCCCGCTTCAAAGAGTTGACCGGGGTCAGCCGTAAGTATGCCATCCCCCTGCTCGAATACCTAGACCGCGAAAGGGTCACAAAACGAGTGGGTGACGAGCGCATGATTCTGTGATCCCATGCGAGATTCCTGATGGTTTGGGACCGGGAAGCTGGCTGGCCGCGGGCCCTAGATCTTTTCTTCCGGAAACTCGACTTCCAGTGCCAGTGGCCCGGTGACGCGGTTGGTAAGATTCACCAATCCAATCAGCATGTGCAGGTCTACGATCTGTTCGTCGGAAAAATGCTTCCGAAGCTCCGCAAAGTCACCGTCAGTGGCGGAATCCGGAGTGCGCGTAAGCTTCTCCGCGTAGCGAAGTGCGGTCTGCTCAGGCGCGCCAAATCCGGAATCGTTGCCTTGCTTCAGCCCCTTCATCTGTTCCGCTGTGATCCCCACGCGTTTGGCGCCCTGAATATGGTGCTGGGTGCAGTACTGGCATCCATTGACGAGCGAGACACGCAGGTACACCGCCTCGTAAAGCTTGCGGTCGAGCGAGCGCCCGACGCTGGCGTAAAAGCCAAGAAAACTGTCGAGCATGGCGGGGCGATGCGCCAGCGCCATCTGAATACTGCCGGGTTTGCCTTTCAGCTTGCCCTCGTAAATCGCCTTCACTTCCGCACTGGCGAGTGCGGGTTCAATCAAACGGATCCGGGCCATGAGATTTTTCTCCTGAGCGCTGCGCCCTATAATAAACAGATTCGGCTCGGTGCGCGCAGGTCGCACAGAACCGGGGAGGCTCAGGGCCAGGCGAAATGAAAAAAGTGCGAGTCATCGGAGCCGGCCTGGCGGGATCGGAAGCGGCGTGGCAGTGCGCCCGCCGCGGCGTCGCTGTCGAACTATTCGAAATGCGCCCGGTGCGCACCACTGCCGCCCACCAGACCGACCACTTCGCCGAACTGGTCTGCTCCAACTCGCTGAAATCGGAGAGCGAAAATACCGCGCCCTGGCTGTTGAAAGAAGAAATGCGGCGTGCCGGGTCCCTGCTGCTGGAGATTGCCCGCCAAAGCGCGGTCCCCGCCGGCCATGCGTTGGCCGTGGACCGGGCCGAATTTTCACGCCGGGTAACGGAGGCCATCTCGCACCACCCCCTGATCACCATTCGCCGCCAGGAAGTCACGCACATCGAAGACGGCCAGTTCACGATGATCGCAACCGGTCCGCTGACCTCCGACGCCCTCTCCCGAGAAATCGTGCGCCTGAGCTCGTCCCCGGCCCCCGCCGACGGTCCCACCCCCGCATCCCCCAATTTGTACTTCTACGATTCGATCAGCCCCATCGTCGAGGCCGATTCCATCGACAGGAGCAAGGTGTACCTGGCAGCCCGCTACGATAAAGGCTCGGCCGACTACATCAATTGTCCAATGTCAAAACAGGAGTACGAGGACTTCTATGACGCGCTGCTCGGGGCACAATCGGTCGAGCAGAAAGACTGGGAGAATCTGAACTATTTCGAAAGCTGCCTGCCCATCGAAGAAATTGCCAGGCGTGGACGCGATACGCTGCGCTTCGGCCCTATGAAGCCGGTCGGCCTCAAAGACCCGCGCACCGGCAGAATTCCGTACGCCGCAGTGCAGTTGCGCCAGGAAAATATGCGTGCCGATTCCTACAACCTCGTCGGCTTTCAAAACCACCTCAAATTCGCCGAGCAGGCGCGCGTGTTGAGCCTGATTCCAGGCCTCGAAAGCGCCCGCTTCCTGCGCTACGGACAGATTCACCGCAACACCTACATCAACTCGCCCGCCCTGCTGAATGCCACGTTGCAAATGAAAGCGCATCCCCGCGTGCTGTTCGCGGGGCAAATCTGCGGCGTCGAGGGCTACGTCGAATCGATGGCAACCGGGCTGATCGCGGGCCTGAACGCAGCCACCCTGGCAACGGGCGGCGAACCCTCGCCGCCGCCGCGCGCCTCCGCATTAGGCTCGCTCCTGCACTACATAACGCATGCCGACAGCAACCGTTTCCAACCGGCCAACATCACCTTCGATCTCCTGCCCACCCTCGAGCAGAAAATCCGTGACCGCCAACAGCGCCACAGGTTGCAATGCGAACTCGCCCTACGGGAGTTCGACGACTGGAGATTGACCGCCGCCGCCCCGTCAATCGAGGCCAAGGCATCCTCGCCCGTCTCACTGCAAGTCGAGTAGCGAAGACGCCCCCCGCTCGAGCCATCGCCGCCGGCTCCGGAACAAAACTCTTGCCAATCACGTACCAGCAAGCAGGGAGCGGACCACGCTTTCATTTTTCCGCCCATCACGTCGAACCCTTAAGATGTCATTTCGCGATCTCATCCAGGACGTGTTCCGAACCCTCTGGGCGCATCGCGTCCGCACCCTGCTGACCATGTTCGGAATCGCCTGGGGTGTGGTCTCTATTGTCCTGATGGTAGCCGCCGGTGAGGGACTGCGCGTTGGCCAAGCCCAGCAGGCCGAGACGCTGGGCCGCGATCTGATGATCGTCTTCCATGGGCGCACCAGCCTCCAGGCGGGCGGAGCACGCGCCGGCCGTCTGGTCCACTGGGTCGAATCGGATATTCCTCATCTGCAACAGGAGGCGCCGGATTGTCAGTACGCGATCCCCGAACTTGAGCAGGGTACCGTGCGTTCCCACACCGCGTTCAATGCCGCTGCGTTTACCGTAACCGGCTCCACGCCCGAGTTTGCCGAGATCCGCAGTCTGGGCGTCAGCGAAGGCCGCTTTTACGATCAGGACGACATGGCCGAAGGTCGCCGCGTAGCCTTCCTCGGCTCCGATGCCAAGAAGCAGTTGTTCGGCAGCCGTCCGGCCGTCGGCCAGTTCGTCTACCTCAACGACGTACCCTTCACCGTGGTGGGCGTGATGTCCTCGAAGAAGCAGGATTCCAGTTACGACGGTTGGGACATTAACAAGATCTTCATACCTTTCCCGGCCATGCGGCGCGAATTTCCTGATAAGCCACCCGGCACTCCCGAGACCTTCGATCAGTTGCTGGTCGTGCCGCGCTCGGTCGAACACCACGAAGCCTGTAAGGGAGAGATCCGCCGCGTGCTCGGGAGGTTGCACGACTTCGATCCCAGCGATAAGGAAGCTTGCCCCATCTGGGACACCATCCAGGAAGCGAAAGCTTTCCGCACCATGACCGACGGCATGAAATATTTTCTAGGCGCGGTGGGCATTGTCACCCTGTTTCTCGGCGGTCTGGGCGTCATGAATGTAATGCTGGTCGCGGTGCAGGAGCGCACCCGCGAGATCGGTGTCCGCAAAGCCATCGGTGCGCCCGCGAACAGCATCCTCCGCCAGTTTTTCCTGGAAGCGCTCATCGTGGCGCTGATCAGCGGGGGTGCCGGTCTGCTTCTGGCGTTTGGCCTGTGCGCGCTGGTCGACTTGCTGCCGATGCCAGATTTCTTCGCTGGGCTGCTCCCCACGTGGCAGACAGGAGCCGTGGCCCTGAGCGTTTTGGGAACCATCGCCATCCTGTCGGCCTTGTATCCCGCGCGCCGAGCCGCGGCCATCGACCCCATCGAAGCCTTGCGTCATGAGGCTGGCGGCTAGCATGCAGATGGTCTATCAAATTCTGAATGAAGCTTGGGCGGCGCTGCGGCGCAATCGCACGCGTAGCGCGCTCACCATGCTCGGCATCGTCTGGGGAATCGCTACGGTCACGCTGCTGATCGCCTACGGCGGCAGCTTCCGCCAGATCCTGGTGGGCGGCTTCGACGCGTTCGGCAAGGGCGCAGTCATCTGCTGGCCGCAACAGACCAGCGAACAACCCGGCGGCCAGCGCGCCGGCAAGAAAGTCGTTCTCGAGCAGGCCGACCTCGACATGATCAAAGAAACGGCCAACTATGTCCGTCACGCCTGTCTGGAGACGGTGCGCCGTCCCGGTATCGCCTACGGAGAGCGCATGGTCGGCACCGCACCCGTACGCGGCGTTTGTCCCGAGTACGGCGAAATGCGCAACGAGCAGCCTTCCGAGGGACGTTGGATCAACGCGATCGACCAGCTCGAACGCCGGCGCGTCGTGTTTCTGGGCGCGCGTGTACGCGAACAACTGTTCGGCGGACGCACGGCCGTGGGCGAAACCGTCCTCATCGGCGGAGTGCGCTTCACCGTCATCGGCACCATGGACCGCAAGATTCAACTGAGCAACTATTTCTCGAGCGACGACGAGTCGACCTGGATCCCGTACTCGGCGGCCAATGATCTCTGGAACGCCCGCTATGGAAGCGTGCTGGTGTTTGAACCGATCGCGCCGCAGTTCGAGGCGCGCGCCGAAGCGCAAGTTCTCGCTGCCATCGCCACGCGCCAGCAATTCTCCCCCACCGACAAAAAGGCCATCCAGATGTTTGGGCGCGAAGAATTTCGTCCCGTAATCAACGGCATCACCATCGGCTTGCAAGGGCTGCTGATTTTCATCGGGATCCTCACGCTAGGAATCGGCGGTGTCGGCGTCATGAACATCATGCTGGTCTCGGTCGATGAACGGGTAAGGGAAATCGGCCTACGACGCGCTCTGGGCGCAAGAAGGTGGCACATTAAAGCCCAGTTTCTGGCCGAAACGCTGCTTATCATGCTGCTCGGCGGCGTCCTGGGACTCGTAGTCTCGTACGCGGTTGCGGTCGCCGTCGGAACACTGCCGCTCATGGGCCCGCTGTTCGAAGACGACTCCGGCCGAGCCGACATCCACCTGAAGATCTCCTTCTTCACGATCATGATTTCGACCGCTGTACTGCTGCTGGTAGGAGTACTGAGCGCGCTCATCCCGGCGTCCCGAGCCGCAAACCTAGATCCGGTCGATGCCCTACGCTACGAATGAAAGGCTCCCTTGTTTTTGGGCACCAGTCTGGGCGAACTGCGCCTGAGCCGGGGAAACGACGGCGCGGCCGAGGGCCGAGATGGCCGTCCGCAGCCGCTCGTCCGGTTCCCGATTGACGTCGCAACTCCCCGCGCGATACCTTGACCCAATTAGCGCGAGGTCCTCGATTGCCACTCTCCGCCGTTGATTGTGTACAGCCCGCCCTCAAACATGCGCGCGCCCAGCTGTTTACTCATTTCCGCTGGGGACAATGGTCGCGCCTGGCCCTGGTCGGTATTCTGGCGGCAGAACTGCACGTGGGCGGATGCGGTTTCCCAAACTTGCGCGGCGGTTGGCCGCATGTCCCGCATGGTCGAGGCGACATTATGCAGTCGAGCATGCCCCACGGACTGGGGCCCCTCAATCCCGCGCACATTTCCGAACACCTCGCCCAGTTCCTGGGTCTCATGGTCGCCGCGATTTTCGCTTTCTTCGTGCTGGGCTTCCTCTTTCTCTACATCAGCAGCGTGTTCCGATTCATCCTCTTCGACTCGGTTTTGCGGCGGGAATGCTCGATCGGTGCGGGCTGGGGAAAATGGCGCCGCGCCGGCGGGCGGTTCTTTTTGTGGCAGATCGTCTTTCAGATTGCCGTCAGTCTGTGTTTGCTCGTTCTCGTAGGCGTGCCGCTCGCCCTGGCCCTCGCCGCGGGCTGGACCCGAGATCTGCGTGCACACGCAGCACCTTTGATTTTCGGCGGGATTCTGGTCCTCGGCCTGGTGTTACTGTTCGTGCTCGCCAGCGTTGCGGTTCAAGTGCTGGCCAAAGATTTTCTGGTGCCAATCATGGCATTGGAAGATCTCGATTTCGCCGATGGCTGGCACCGGCTGCTGGCGATCATGCGCCCGGAAAAAGGCAGTTACGCTGTCTATCTTCTGCTGAAGCTCGTGCTGTCGGTCGCCGCCGGCATCCTGTTCACGATGATCGCAGTCGTTCCCGTACTGGTGGTCGTGGTTTCGGTTGTGGCCGCCGGCCTCGCAGGCCACGCGGCCGGCATAGGATGGAGCCTGATGACGATCAGCCTGGCCATCATCTCGGCAACCGTACTTCTGTTCCTTCTGCTTTACCTGATCGCCTTGGTGTGCGTGCCGGCCACAGTTTTCTTCCCCGCCTACGCGATGTATTTCCTGGCTTCCAGATATCCGAATCTCGACGCAATCCTGAATCCGCGGCCGGATCCGATACTGCCGCCGGTTCCCGAGTCGGCGCCGCCGCTTCCAGACCCTCCCGCCTCTTTCGAACCGCCTCCTTCTTCCCCCTCGCCTGAACCGATAGGCTAGCGCTATCCAGGTTGTCGACTTCAGCCTGATAGCGTCAGCCAATTGGAAATTGCTGTCCTTGAGCGACAATTGCTGCCGTGGAAGCGAACTCTCATCAGGAGAGTTGGGTCGCGTGGTTGCTGTGCAGTTTGGCCTGGCTGGCGATCTTCGCAGCTTTCTGGTTTTATTTCGTATTTCACCTATTGCTTGGTCTAGCTGGGCATCGATCGTCCATTCGTTGTTCTGGCTATTTTGGAATTGTGCTATTGTGCTTCGCGGCGGCAAGCTATCACGGGAACAGTTCATCAATTTGTGGCCGCGTAGCCCCGATGGCGATTCGCGTATGGTCCTTTTTTCTTGCCGCATGTTTGTGTTTGGTGTACTACGTGGGAGAGTTTGGTTATCTCCGAGCGGATCGCTACTCCTTTCTCGTGAGGAAGTTTCATCCTCTGCTTCATGCCGGTTTATCCCGGCGCACTGTAACTGCCTGATGGCGTCAGTTATCCTTGAACAATGCAGATCCTGCTCTTTTTCCTGATCCTGTTCTCGCCTGCTGTGCTGACTTCCGAACAGACATATTCGGGAGCAATGGCTCTCGGCCCCTTTCGCATTGATCGCAACGTTTCAATGATGCGTTTGTTTCAGGGCAGGGCCAGCCGGGGCTGGCTGCGATCTGGAAGGAATAAGTAACCGATCCAAGGGTTACATCGTCCTTGCATCCCCGGAATTCGAAATGCGACGTTTGGGCACTATTCAATTCAATGCAGCCTGGGTGAGCATCGGGTGGCCATTCACAACCGAGACCGACTGAATACTGCCGTTCTTACGGATTTCGAGTTTCAGTTCAACATCACCGGTGATGTTTGCTTGCCGCGCCAGGGGCGGGTAGGTCAGGTTGAACGGGCTGATCATCACAATTTCGCCATTTGACTACTAGTCGGAGGCGAAGTCTGCTGCGCCGCGAGGGTACTGCGGCTGATCGCGAGACCCGCCATCAACAATAGGATTCCGGCCTTAGATCCACCGCGTGATCTGAACAATCCAGCCTTGTAGATCACAAGCAATATCTCCGCGGCGTCGCATGTCCAAGTGCTTCCGCCATACCTAAGAGAGCCCAGGTTCGCTGTTCGGTTGTCGGTCTGGAGCGCGCCCATTTGAGTACCGCTTCAGGACCGCCTCTAATAGTCCAGGCGCGCGCAATGTCCTGAACCTCTCGACTCACGCTACCAGGTCCGCTGAGGCTCTGAACGTCGCCGAGAAATCGTAGAGCCTCAGCTATATTGCCCTTCTCCGCTGCAACCTTTACGAACTCGCCCAACCCACGGGCCAAATCTTTTTTGTCTGCATTTGAGCGGAGCAGTTGCTCCGCTCCAGATGGGTCAACGCCGTACTGGCGGGCAGCGACAAAAGACACGTTCGAACACTTGTTTTTCAGAATGACGGCGTCAGCTTCGGCGAACTTCCCCTCCGTGGCATACATCCACGAATGATCACAGGGGCCTGGCCGGATCGTCCTGACCTCTCCGTCGGGCCAAAGCGTGAATCGCGCACACTCCAAAAACAGAGCGGCATGTTTACGGTCCTTCATGTGGGCGGCGAGTGTACGGGCACGGCTTTGCTCACCGCGAAGGCGAAGGGCATCGCCGATGTCGTAATACAATTGATAGCCTGACTTAGTTCGCTCAGCAGTATTCAGCGTTCCCTCAAAGTCGCCCCTTTCAATCTGACATTGCCCAAACGCCAGAAAGACTTCATCCGATTGACCCAAGGGCGCGACTGTTTCGAGAGCCGCCGATAAGTCGCCCGAGTGAGCCTGGATTAAAGCAATCAACTTGGTAGCTTTGGCTCTCACGTCCGATCGGTCAAGACGATTAACCGAGTTTTTCGCACCCTGAATGTCCCCATTTTCAGCTCGGATCTTCGCCAATTCCACAATCGACCACTGTACATCCTCAGCGCGCTTGAACAAACGCGCTGTGGCCGCCGCATCGTCGTAGTAGCCCTGTGCTGCCTGTTGTTCGAAGATCTGGTAGTTGGGACCATTGCCGGGTTCCCCGGCTCTCTTCCACTCGGCAACTGCTTCCCGAAGTAGTTCCCGATCTGTGATTTTGTAACCGGGGAATCGCTGCCTTAGCATCCAGCCGAGACCAACGCCAACACAGAGTACGAGCGCAGAGGCTGCGATCTTCAATCCGAGATGCGGTCTGCGTGATGGAAGCAGTCCCATAGACTTATTGGACACCGATCGTGTGCGCGCCGGCCGATCTCTTCAGTAACCACATCCGCCGCGCTCACCGTGCTTGACCTGACATCGAGAAGTGGCTTAGGTCAGAATGGACGCCTCTGCGAATCAGGGTGCGAGTCCGATACAACGTCCGTATTCGTCGTAGGGTAAGACGTTTACGATCTTCAGCTTGAGCTTACCCATCAACTCGCCAAGGTCGGAATATCGGGTGTTTACCTCGGTTCGGTCAGGGGTGCATTCCCGGGAAGCGCGTTACTTTCAAACCTCGTGCCTGCAGGAAACCGCTGAATCCACGCTTTAAAATCGTCAGAGGAAGTAGTGAGATCTCCGAAATGAGGATCTCCCTCGTTCAGTTCCCACGCCGGAAAGTGTTGTATCCGCTCGGTCGATCGCGCCCACTTCAAGCTGTCGCATCGATAGACGCACAATTGGCGCAGACGATCTATTCGCTGCGGCTCCGGCAACCAGCTCCGCCCATTCGCGCAGATAACAATGTGGCTTCCAGGTCTTTTTGAGGTGAGGTGGATTGCGTCGAGTCACGCGGCGATCGATGCCATTTCTCCAAGTTGCGCCTTCGTGGCGGCGACACCTTGCGCCGGTGGATCGCCGCAGGCTGGAGCAGATTGACTCAGTGTCGCCAGTGCGACCACTACCGTGACGCCTAAAAGCAACGGCCGCTTCATTCCAGCAATAAGGGGGGTGCGGACGTGGTGTCGAGATTACCTGAGACATCTCCTTTTCCTATCATGAGATACTCGGGCGTGTCACCAGTAACTCAGTGGCGCTGGGTGTCGTTTCTCCGAGTGTCGTGTTTCCGCAATTAATGCAGTGGTGGCATTTCAAGAGGGAATTTATCTATTGACAAATGATCCTGAGCCTGTTGTCCGAACTAATGTCGTTCGGGCGATCGATTGCCGCAAGGATGGGCAGGGACTTCGTTCCCTTATTGCGAGAAGTGGCCAATACCGACCCATTCCTACTTCCCGCAGATGGTCCAGCGATTGATGGCGGCGATGGGGACGAGTTTACCCAATGCGGGCAGATGCCAGACGCGTCCTGCGCCACATCCAAAGAAATGAACTGTGTACGGCCCCTGATTGGCGATAATCCCGATAACACTTACCGTGGTCAAAACGCGTAATCGCCTGTGGCTGCCAGTCGAGATTCTTTTTAGGCAAATAGATGAACGCTGGCCGACTGACTGTTACTTGCCCGGCGCGGCTACAATAAGTCCACGCATGAATACCGCCCAGCGTGCCGCTGTCATTGAGCCCTTCATCCCACGGCCTCCGGCCGACGTTGCTCCGCTGCGGAATGCCTTTTCGGGCATGGTGGCTAAGCAGTGGGAGAAATACCTGCCATCCGCGACAACCGGCGGCTCGCTCGGTGCCACTCACGCGCAATCCGTCAAGGCCCGCTTTATTGCGGAGATGTACGCGCGAGCGTGCTATTCGATGTTGTTGTTGAGCGCTGGTGGTCCCGCGTTACTGCGCTTCCCGGTGCGGGCCACGGCAATGCTGCCACTGTCCAGAGGCATAGCCATCGCTCTCGGCGGCGCGTTGCTCTCGGGCCTGCATCGGCTGTTGCCCTACGCTTTGCACCGGCAACTGCTGTTGACCTCTGCCTTGATGGGCGCGTTAGATGTCGTGTTGGATGAAGCCGCTTCTTCGGGGGAGGCGGCGGTGCTACGAATCGCTTCGTTGATCACCCCGCACGCACCGACAACGTTACTACCAGCAGAGCAACCAATAGCAACCCTGACTCGAATGATTCGTCACGGCGAAAGCAGTTGGCAATCCGGCTATTGGGAAACGGTCCTTGTCCCCGCGGTGCACGCGTACTGTTTGGCGGAAGCGCTGGCCGTCGCCCACGCTCCAGATCCAAAGGGCATGGGCCACCGGTGGGCTGGAATTGATTCCGCGACCAAAGGCATGTGGTATGTGGTGGGCCCCTGTATGGGGTTAAGCGGCAACCTGGCGCGGTTTGAAAAGACCGAATGGAATCGTGAACAACAGTGGATGGCTGATACATCGCTGCTCATGCAGATGATCGACGATTGGGTGGACCAAGACGAAGATAGCGGCGCAAGGGTGACGCCGGTGGTAGCAGGAAATTGGAACACAACATCTGTGGACCAGCTATATCGCAAGACGGCCCGTGATCTGGCCACGATGCTGACCGAGAACCGGATTCGGAACCACGTACTTCAAGAACTGTTCTTGGATCTCTACAACGACTATCTGCACGTGGCCCTGGAAGCGATGCGCACGGGAGTGGCGGCCTAGGCCAAACCCGCCTTTGCGCACATTGCTTCTCCTTAACGCCTATGTAGCCATGTACGCGGACAAGACCTTGTGCAATACCGCCCATGTTGGAACAACGGCCCAGCAGCCGCCCCGGCTGACTTTTAGCTGCTGATGTTCTCGAATTTCGTACCCTCTCGCCAGTGTGTATATGAAAAGTTGGAGAAAAGGTCGCTCTAGCTGTTTTGGGATCGTCCCAGGGTTTGGTTAGTTCGTCACTCGTTTTCGTACTCTGAAATGTTGGGCCTGTTGTTTCACGTAATAGTTGTGAACGTGGAACCCCACATGCTCCCTCAGTTCTCACTCAGCAGGGGTTTGTGAAGTGGCGAGCCAATCCGGCTCTCGATTGCAAGCTAACTGTCCGAGCGCCGAGTGGTACCTGTCGTAAATCGCCAGTCATCTCGGCATCACTTTACCGGAGGAAAGAAGACATATGATCACGCTTAGACAGTTGCGGAATTTCTGGATACTCGGAGTTGCGACGATGGTTCTGGCTTGCTTCAGCAATGCGGTCGCGCAAGCGAGCTACAAAGTTCAGGATTTGGGCGTTCAGCACCCTGACAACTTGGGCATGGCCATGGGACTCAATAATTACGGCTGGACGGAGAACATGGAGCAGCTCCTGGATCCTTTCAGCGTTTCCCTTTCCGCCAACCTCGTGCAGGGCACCGTGAGGATCAGCATCGGCGAACTCAACCTCGAACTCGGCACGCTTGGAGGAAAGAACAGTTCGATCAATTGGAACGGAATCAACGACCGCGGGGAAAGTGTCGGTATGTCCGAAACATCTGTTCCAGATCCGAATGGCGAAGACGTTTGCGGTTTCGGCACACACCTTACGTGTCTTCCGTTTCTTTGGCAAAACGGCTTCATGAGCGCTCTCCCAACGGTGGGCGGGAATAACGGGCAGGCCAGCGCCATCAATAACAGCGGACAAATCGCAGGATATGCGGAAAATGGTATCGTGGACTCCACGTGCCCGCCTGACATCACTAATAATCGGATTGACCTGCCGGTTTTGTGGGACAAAGGCAAAGCCCAAACTCTACCCACGGTCGGTGGCGATCCAGACGGGGTCGCATTCGGCATCAACAATCAAGGCCAAGCCGTAGGCTACTCGGGAACCTGCACCGCAGCGAATTACGCCGTAGTGTGGGAAAACGGCACTGCCACCCCGCTTCAGGACCTCGGAGATCCGGGCGCCATAGCCTACGCCATTAACAGCCACGGCCAAATTGTTGGGCAAGCCGTTAACTCTGACGGCACACCCTTGGCCGCTCTTTGGCAGAACAATACAGTCACAAGCCTCGGCGGCCTTCTGCCTGGAGATGTTGCCTCCTTTGCCACCAGCATCAACAACCGGGGCCAGGTGGTGGGAAGCTCCTTTAACTCCAGCAA